>JAEEGL016974761.1_pt1 | contig 32007 bp, 28 predicted proteins | sample 9134231 | NCBI WGS metagenome assembly JAEEGL01 (sample SAMN16246548, study PRJNA631951) | gut metagenome | biome: gut microbiome; feature: rumen; material: fiber-attached | host: Bos | place: Iran: Karaj | collected 2018-10 | reverse complement strand
GTGCGACGGAAAAAGCAGTCGAATCGGCCTACAAAGCCGTCATGGCTCCGAAAGAGGGCACGATCTTAACCGTGGCGAGAGGCATTTCCGAAAAGGCGAAGTCGCTTTCCCCGGAAACCGACATGGATCTTTTCATGAAACAAGTCATCAGTTACGGGGACGAGGTGCTTGAAAAGACGCCGGAGATGCTTCCGGTGCTGAAACAGGCCGGCGTCGTGGATTCCGGCGGAAAAGGCCTGATGGAATTCCTGCATGGGGTGTATGCCGCGTTTTCCGGCAGCGAAGTCCTGATGGAAGTTCCGGTGATCGGACAGGAGGCTCCGGAATCGCGTCGCGTCGACGTTTCCGACATCGAAACCGCAAACATCCGGTTCGGGTATTGCACCGAGTTCATCATTAAGACGAAAAAACCGCTGACTGACGCGGAAGGAACGGAACTTAAGGCGTTTCTGGAGTCGCTTGGGGATTCGATCGTGCTGGTGTCGGACGAGGACGTCGTGAAGATCCACGTCCATACGAACGATCCCGGCGTCGTGATCACGAAGGCGTTGACCTACGGGGAACTGAGCCGGCTGAAGATCGACAACATGCGCGAGGAACACGAGGAGCGTCTCTTCAAGGACGCCGAGTCCCTGGCGAAGAAACAGAAGGAAGAGGAAGAAGCGAAAAAGACGGCCTACGATCCGGAGACGGCGAAGGATCTGGGAATCGTCAGCGTGTGCTCGGGCGAAGGCCTGAATGCGATCATGAAGGAACTCGGCACGGATCACGTGATCGGCGGCGGCCAGACGATGAATCCCTGCACCGAGGATTTCCTGAACGCGATCCGGCACGTCAACGCGAAGAACGTGTTCCTGCTTCCGAACAACGTGAACATCCTCATGGCCGCGGAACAGGCGGCGAAGATGACGAAGGACCGTCAGGTCACCGTGATCCCGACGCTTACGGTCATGGAGGGCATTACGGCGCTTCTGTCTATGGACCCGGGCGAATCCGTCCAGGAGAACCGGCGGGTCATGGAAGAAGCGAGGGCCGGAGTGCGCACCATCGAGGTCACGTACGCGGTCCGCGACACGCAGTTTGCGGACAATGACATCCACAGAGGCGACTACATGGCGATCTCCGGAAAGGAGATCCTCTCGTCCGGTCCCGAACTGAATGCGGTCGTCGAACAGGCCGTCCGCAGCGTGGCGACGGACGAAACCGCAGTCGTCAGCCTCTATTACGGCGAAGACATTCCGGACGGGGACGCCGAAGCGCTCGGCGAAACGATCCGGGAGGCGTTCCCGGATGCAGAGATCGAAGTACAGAACGGCGGACAGCCCGTGTACTACTATCTGATCTCGATCGAATGACACGGAGGGCTGCCCGGAACGACCGGACAGCCCCTTTTTTGAGATGCGGACGGAGTGAATATGAACCTGGACGACGGCATCAGGACAATCAAGGGCATCGGAGAGAAGGCAGAGAGCGCGTTCCGGAAAGCCGGCGTGACGACGGTACGAGAGCTGTTGTACTATTTTCCGCGGTCTTACGAGTGTTTTGAGCCTCCGGTTCCGGCATCGATGCTCCGCTACCGGGACGAGGCCGCGTTTTCCGGGGTGCTTCTTACGTCCCCGGTCACGAGATACGTCCGGAACATGAAGATCACGGAAGCCGTGTTCCGGGATGATTCCGGCACCGTGAAGGCGGTCTGGTTCAACATGCCGTATCTTTCCGGTTCATTGAAGGCCGGATCGGAATACGTGATCAGGGGACGGCTGAACGGAAACGGGATCACGCGCCGGTTTTCTCAGCCGAAGGTCTTCCGCGCGGAGGAATACCGTGAGCTGGAAAGCACGCTCCGTCCGGTCTACCCGTTGAACCGCGATCTGAAGGGAAACGTCGTTTCCAAGGCCGTGAAGGCGGCGCTCGACGGCGGGGCATTGCCGGAAGAAACGCTGTCGGAAAAGCTGCTTTCGGCCTACGGTCTCACGGACATCCGGAAGGCGATCCGGGAGATACATTTCCCCTCCTCGAAGGAAGCCTTCCTCATTGCGCGAAAAAGGCTGGTTTTCGAAGAATTTTACCGGTTCCTGGTACGAATTAAGGAACTGAAGAAAAACGTCGAAAAAGTGCCGAATTCGTTCGTATTCGGCGACCGGAAGGAAGTCGACGAAGTCGTGGAGGCGCTCCCGTTTACATTGACCGGGGCGCAGGCGAAAGTGCTCCGCGAACTCAGGGACGACGTGTCCGGTCCTTCGGTCATGAACCGGCTCGTCCAGGGCGACGTCGGCAGCGGGAAAACGATCATTGCCTTCCTGCTGATGTATGAAGCCGCGCTGAACGGGTACCAGAGCGCGATCATGGCGCCGACGGAGGTGCTTGCGAAGCAGCATGCGGAGAATTTCCGGAAATGGAGCGAGGCGTACGGTCTGAATCTTTCCGTCACGCTGCTGACGGGCAGCATGACCGCGAGGGAGAGAAGGACGGCGGAGGAAAAGATCGCCCTCCATCAGACTGACATCATCGTGGGCACGAACGCCCTGATCCAGGAAAAGGTGCATTATTCCGACCTGGCGCTCGTCGTGACGGACGAGCAGCACCGGTTCGGCGTGAATCAGAGAAAGGCGCTGTCGGAAAAAGGACGGATGCCGCACGTGCTCGTGATGTCCGCGACGCCGATCCCGAGGACCCTCGGCATGATCCTGTACGGCGACATGAACGTCTCGATCATTGACGAACTTCCGAAGAACCGGCTGCCCATCAAGAACGCGCTCGTGGATATCGAATACCGCGGCAAGGCGTACGCCTTCATCAAGAAGGAACTTGCCGCCGGCCGCCAGGCGTACGTGATCTGTCCGAAAGTGACGGAGACTGAGGGCAATGAAGGTGAAAACGTCGGCGATTATGCGAAGGCGCTTAGAAACGTCCTTCCCGGCGTCCGCGTCGAGGCATTGCACGGGCGGATGAAGGGCGAGGAAAAAGAGAGGATCATGGAAGCGTTCGGAAAGAACGAGATCGGCGTGCTCGTTTCCACGACGGTCATTGAAGTCGGCATCGACGTGCCGAACGCGACGGTGATCATGATCGAGAATGCGGAACGGTTCGGACTCGCGGAACTCCATCAGCTCCGGGGCCGGGTCGGACGGGGACAGTACCAGTCCTACTGCATCCTCGTCGATACCACGAAATCCGACGCGTCACGGGAACGGCTCGAGGTCCTGGCGTCTTCGAACGACGGCTTTTTCATCGCGTCCGAGGATCTGCGGCTTAGGGGGCCCGGAGATTTCTTCGGGATCCGCCAGTCCGGCGATCTGGCGTTCCGTCTCGCGGACATTTATAAGGACGCGGCGATCCTGAAATGCGCGGAAGAAGCCGCGGAAAGAACGGTAAAACGGGAGGACGGCGTATCGTCGCCGGTCCTTTGACCATAGGCAGATAATGAAGAACGTCAGGCAGGAACGGAAAAGGAAAAAAGTGATGATCGGAATACTGGGCGGACTGCTCGGCTTTTTCTCGATCTTTTTCGTCGCGCTGCTGTTCTTCGTGATGACGGGGAAAAACCGGTCTGCGGCAGGAACGCAGGGAGAAACGGGGACGTCTTCAGACGTTTCGGACGTCAGCGCGGAGACGGAGACCGGAAGCACGGAAGAAGCGGAACTGACGACCGTTCCGCCGGAACCCACCGAGGAGCCGACGGTCCCGGAGGAGACATATCCGCGTCCGACCTATCATGAAGAGGAGGACCGCTCGTCTTATCGCAGGATCTGGATCGGAGATTCCCGGATGGTCGGCCTGCAGCGCGTCATGCAGGGGCAGTCCCCGCTCGACGTGTTCATTGCGAAGGGCGCGATGTATTTCGAATGGTTCCGCGACACCGCCGTTCCGGAAATGAAGAATTACGTTTCGGACGGAGAGCCGTGGAACGTCATCATCGAGATGGGCGTCAATGACTGCGCGAACAATACGAAGGGCTGGTCCGCGTTCACGGTTTCCGATTACATTGCCCTCATCAACCGGCTGACGAACGAATACCCGAACGTCCGGTTCTATTTCATGTCGGTCGGCCGCACCGTCGGCAATTACCGCGGGACCACGATCGTGAAGACCTATCAGGTCAATCCCGAGATCAACGATTTCAATGCCCGGATGCAGAACGACTGCTACGCGATCTACCTCGCCGTCGGAGAGTATATCTACAAGAACGCGCTCACTTACAGCGACGGCGTGCATTACAGTCCGGCGACGAATCAGGAAATCTACCGCTACGTCGTCGACCGTCTGAACCTCTCGTTCAGTGAATATTTCGAACCGTTCCCGGACGAACTGGTACCGTAACCGTAAAGGAAAGAATAAAGAAAATCGGATTTTTCCGAACAAAGGAGGGATAACATGTGGTATATCATTTTGACCGTTGCCATTCTGGCGCTCATCATTCTGATCGGCGGGCTGAGACTCGTGCCGCAGACGTATGAATACGTCGTCGAGCGTCTCGGAAAGTATCACGCCACCTGGACGGCGGGGCTGCATTACAAGGTGCCGTTCATTGACAAGGTCATGAAACGGATGACGGTGAAGGAAAAGGTGCTGGACACCCCGCCGCAGCCGGTCATCACGAAGGACAACGTCACGATGCAGATCGACTCGGTCGTGTATTATCACATTTTCGACGCGAAGCTTTATGCGTACGGCGCGGAAAACCCGGTGGAGGCTTTAAGTTTCCTGTCCGCGACTTCGCTCCGTAATATCGTCGGCGAGCTGTCGCTCGACGAAACGCTGACGAGCCGCGACACGATCAACGGCAAGCTGACGACGATCCTCGACGAAGCGACGGACCGCTGGGGCATCAAGGTCACCCGGGTGGAATTGAAGAACATCAATCCTCCGATGGAGATCCAGAACGCGATGGAGAAGGAAATGAAGGCGGAACGCGACCGCCGTCAGACGGTGCTGGAAGCGGAAGGACATAAACAGGCGGTCATTACGAGAGCTCAGGGTGACAAGCAGGCCATGATCCTGGAAGCGGAAGGTGAGAGAGATGCCCGGATCGCGCGGGCGGAAGGTGAAGCGAAAGCGGTCTTCTTAGCGAAGAAAGCGGAAGCGGACGGCCTCAGGGCGCTGCTTGAAGCCGGCGTGGACGACAAAGTTCTGGAACTCAAGCGGTACGAGTCGCTCGTGAAGCTGGCGGACGGCAAGGCGTCGAAGATCATCATTCCGACGGATGCCACGGAGATGGTAAGAAGAAACGTGATGTTCACCGAGACGACCGGTCTCGGCGACGTGACCGCGCCCGGGAAGGACGAACCGAAGACGGCCCGTCCCGATCCCTGCTGCGATCGTTGACGCCGGTCAGTTTTTCCGGGTCAGTTTGGATTGAAGCAGATCGACGTCTTCTTTCGCCATGCCCATTTCCATGAGCTTCTGATAGGCGTAAGGGGTGAGATCGATTTCTGAAAAATCGGTATCTGCGGCCATTCCGGTCACGTAGGCGATCATGGCGTCCATGTTCTTTTCCTTGATGACGTCATAGCGTTCTTTGTCACTCGTCTCGTTGATGCCGTAGTAATTGTCGTAGGTCACCATGTAATCGTCAATGATCTCCTGATACGAGGCGCCGGAAAGCGCTTCCAGAAGCATCATGACGTATCCGGTACGGTCCTTGCCTTCCACACAGTGGACGAGGTAGGGACCGTCGTTTTTTGCGGCTTTCGTGAGGCCGGCAGCGAGACTTGCGGCGAAGCTTTCGCTCTTGAAGTTCGCGCTCAAGCCGAGCGCGGTGACCTTGCCCGCTTCATAAAGCGACAGGAAATACGGAGAATTGAAATCCGATGCGTTGATATGGGTTCCGATTTCTTCTTCATTGTCCGAAAGGTCAATGATGAAACCGATGCCGGCTGCCGAAATGAGACGGTCCACGACGGCCGCCCGGTTGTGTTCGTTATTGCAGGGAGAGGCCGAGCGGAAGAGGATGTCCTGCTTGAGGCTGCCCACGTTCACGGAACGGAAATTGCCGAAGACCGCGTCTTCGGTGTCGCCCTGCTCGTCGGAGTAGGTGATGTCCCGGGCGTTCTGAACGGAGAGGTATTTCCCTTTTTCCTTCAGCGTGATCGTCGCCGTGCAGCTGTCGTCGAGTCCGAGACCGATCCAGGGGTCGTCGCCGTAATTGATCGCGGCTTCAATGTAGGGATAGCCGGGATATGCGACGAGGAGCGGATCGCCGATGTCGACGTAATAGCCGTTGTAGTAGGGAAGATCCTTCATGGACGTCCCGTTCGAGAATTCGATGTCGACGCTGTCGCCGTAGGAGAAGCCGAGCGCGTTGAACGCATCGATCGTGCTGTCGAAATAGATGCCGCCGAATTTCTCTTCATGCATTACCTTGAAGGTCTTCGTTTCCGGCTGCTGCTTGCAGGCGGTGAGACCGGCGGGAATGAGGAGAGCAAATACGGCAATGAGCAACAAGAGTTTTTTCATGACATACCTCTTTTTCTTATTGTACGCTGTCTGTCGAGAACGCTGACTGCTGAAAAGAAAGGCCCTCTTCCGCGGTTACGGAAGAGGGCCTTGATCTCTGGACGATACAGGGCTCGAACCTGTGACCCTTCGCACGTCAAGCGAATGCTCATACCAGCTGAGCTAATCGTCCGTAGGACACAAATGATACAGGAAAAAATCCGATTTGTCAAGGGTTTTTTTGAACGTTTTTTGGTGTAAAGAAAAAATACTTGACAAGAGGTCCCCTCTCTGCTATGATGAGCAAGGATCAAGAACGGGGACGAAATGGAAGAAATATACGAAAAAACGCTGCTGTACGATTATTACGGAGATCTCCTGACCGAGCATCAGAAGGAGATCTACGAAAACGTCGTCTTCAATGACATGTCGCTTTCGGAAGCAGCGGAAGAGTACGGCATTTCGAGGCAGGGCGTCCACGACCTCATCCGCCGGTGCAATCAGGCGCTGGAGGAATACGAGTCGAAACTGCATATGGTAGCGCAGTCGAGGGTGATCCGGAAGGCTGCGGAGGAGATCGTAAAGGATACGGAAAAGCGGTCGGAGAACACATCGAAAGTGCGGGAACTGGCGGAGACGATCCTGAACGCATTGCAGTAAACCGTTTGGAAATCAGTGGTTGAAGAATATGGCATTTGAAAGCTTATCCGAAAAATTTCAGAATATCTTCCGGGGCTTGCGGAACGGCGGACGGATCACGGAAGCCGACGTAAAGGCGGCGATGAAGGAAGTGAAGATGGCGCTTCTGGAAGCGGACGTGAACTTCCGCGTCGTGAAAAGCTTCGTGAAGCAGGTCGAGGAGCGTGCGGTCGGTGAGGACGTCCTGAACGGACTGAATCCCGGTCAGATGGTCATCAAGATCGTGCACGAGGAACTCGTGAAGCTGCTCGGACCGGATCCCGTGGAACTGGAACTAAGGCCGGGACTGGACGTGCTCATGCTGGCCGGTCTCCAGGGTGCAGGTAAAACGACGATGGCGGCGAAACTGGCCGCACGGTTTAAGAAAAACGGTAAGAATCCGCTGCTTGCGGCACTGGACGTCTACCGGCCCGCGGCCGTCGAACAGCTGAAGATCAACGGCGAAAAAGTCGGCGTGCCGGTCTTTTCTGTGGAACAGAGCACAGACGTCGTGGCCATTGCGAAAGCGGCGTACGCTTATGCGAAGGAAAACAGGTTCAACGTCCTGATCCTCGATACCGCCGGCCGTCTCCACGTGGACGAGTCCATGATGGAGGAACTGTCGAAAGTCAAGGAAGCGATCCCGGTGGATCAGACGATCCTGACTGTGGACGCCATGACCGGCCAGGACGCCGTGAACGTGGCTGCGAGTTTCGAAGAGCAGATCGGCATTACCGGAGTGATCCTGACAAAACTGGACGGCGACACGAGAGGCGGCGCGGCATTGTCCATCCGTGCGGTGACCGGAAAGCCGATCCTGTTTTCCGGCGTCGGGGAAAAGTTAGGCGACGTCGAAGTCTTTTATCCCGACCGGATGGCGTCGAGACTGCTCGGCATGGGCGACGTATTGTCGCTCATCGAAAAGGTCGAAGCCGAAGTCAAGGTCGAGGATGCGAAAGCCCTGGAAAAGAAGATGCGCAAGGGGCAGTTCGATTACAACGACTACCTCGAGCAGATGGCCACGATGAAGAAAATGGGCGGGATTTCGGCGATCCTCGGCATGCTGCCCGGCATGGGACTCGGGAACAAGGGCCTCAAGAACCTGAACACCGAGGAATCCGAAGAAAAACTGAAGAAGATCGAGGTCATGATCTCTTCAATGACGCCGTACGAACGGTCACATCCCGATGCGATGAGCCTGTCCAGAAAGGCGCGGATCTCCCGGGGCTCCGGCATCCCGATGGATGAGATCCACCGGATGGTCAAGCAGTTTGAGGAATCCCGGAAGATGATGAAGCAGATGACCGGGATGATGGGAAAGAAGGGACACCGGAACATGCGGTTCCCGTTCTGAAGTGAGGTTGCAAAAAGGCAAGGCCTTTGGCGATAAAAAAAGAAAAAATAATTTTCCGGAGGAAAAGAAAATGGCAGTTAAAATGAGACTGAAGAGAATGGGCAAGAAGAAGGCTCCGTATTACCGCGTGGTCGTGGCGGATTCCAGATCTCCGCGTGACGGCAGATTCATCGAAGAGATCGGCCTGTACGATCCGAACACCGAGCCGTCGACCGTGAAGATCGATGCCGACGCTGCAAAGAAGTGGCTGCAGAGCGGCGCACAGCCCACGGAGACCGTAGGCAAGCTTCTGAAGCAGGCCGGGATCGAGAAGTAACGATCTATCTGGAGGTGCCCAATGAAAGAATTGGTTGAAACCATTGCCAAGGCATTGGTGGACTCTCCGGACCAGGTGAAGGTGACGGAAGAGGTCAATGAGAAAGGAACGCTCATCACGCTTTCGGTAGCCAAGGAAGACATCGGAAAAGTCATCGGAAAGCAGGGCCGCGTGGCCAATGCGATCCGTTCCGTCGTCAAAGCGGTCGCCATTAAGAACGGCGTGCATGTCATCGTCGACATTGAGTGAGCGAAAGAGTTAGGGGATGGCGAGCCATTCCCTAAAAGCGTTTTTGAAAGGGACGGGATCCCTTGGAGGAAAACGGTCCTTTTCGAAAGGTCGGGCAGAACGAAATGGTGGAATACTTACGGACCGGTGTCGTGACGGAACCGCACGGGATCCGCGGGGAGATCAAGGTGTTTCCCACGACGGACGACGTGACGAGATTTGAACGGTACGGGGAACTTGTCGTGGAACGGGGCGGAAAGACGCCGGAGGAATCCGGCGGGGCGGAAGTCCGGAAGATCGAGTCGGTCAAGTACCAGAAAGACCGCGTGATCCTGAAACTTTCCGGCATCGACTCCAGAAACGACGCGGAAACGCTGCGGAGGGCGGAATTGTACGTCCACCGGAGCCATTCCACTCCGCCGAAGGAAGGCGAGTATTTCACGGCGGACCTGTACGGACTGCAGGTGTTCACGGAAGACGGGAGAAAGGTCGGCGTCGTCGAAGACGTTCTGAAGACCGGCGCGAACGACGTGTTCTCCATCCGGAAGGAAGACGGAAAGGAACTCCTGCTTCCGAAAGTCGACGCGTTCGTCCGGAACGTGGACGTTGAGACCGGCGTGATGACGGTATTTCTTCTTCCGGGCATGGAAGATCTCTGACGGGAAAACGGTCTATGAACTTTTACGTAATGACGCTGTTTCCGGAACTCATTGACGCCGTCGCAGGCTCCAGCATTCTGAAGCGGGGCATTGAGAGCGGCGCGATCAGCGTGGAAGCGGTGAATTATCGGGAATATGCGAAGGATAAGCATCATCACGTGGATGATTATCCTTACGGAGGGGGCGCCGGGATGCTGATCCAGCCGGGGCCTGTTTACGACTGTTTTGAGGAGCTGACCCGCCGGATCGGGAAAAAGCCCAGGGTGATCTATCTGACACCGAAGGGTCGCGTTTTCGATCAGAAGGCGGCGGAGGAACTTTCAAAGGAAGAGGATCTTATTTTTCTCGCGGGGCACTACGAGGGCATTGACGAACGGGTCCTGGATCTCATCGTCACGGACCGTTATTCGATCGGCGATTACGTGCTGACGGGCGGGGAATTGCCGGCCATGGTCATGATCGACGCGATCTCGAGGCACGTTCCCGGCGTACTGGCGGCGGGAAGCGCGGAGATCGAGACGTTTCACGACGGATTGCTCGAGTATCCGCAGTACACCCGTCCGGAGGAATTCATGGGTCTGAGAGTTCCGGAAGTCCTGCTTTCCGGCCATCATCTGAACGTCGAAAAATGGCAGCGGGAGATGTCCATACGGGAAACGGTGAAGTACCGTCCGGATCTCCTTCCGGGCGCGGCTCTTTCCGAAAAGGAGCGCCGTTTTGCTTCGGAACTTTTGAAAGAGGCGGAGGAGAGCAATGAGCAGTGACCGGATTCCGAAAAGCGGGTTGTTCCTTCTGGAGACCTATATCGTTCCGGGACACGTGTTCTACATGGAGTTCGACCGGAAAGGCGAGAAGGCGCTGAAGCCCATCATTTCCCCGTTTCTTAGGGAGGAGCCTTCCGTGCTGAAAGCCCTGAAGGAAGACGTCGGAGATCTCACTTCTTTTGTGAAGTGTCTTCAGCGGAACAAAGAGCTTTCCTTGCAGTTCATCTCGGAAACGGCGGCGGCCGGGGCAACGGAAAATGCCGGCATATTTCTTCTCGGAGGATTCCGGCAGGGCTTCCTTCGGTTTTTCCGCGACGAACGGAACCGTCCCGTGATCTGCGGCACGAAGACTTTTTTCGCATCCCTTCGGAATGCGGAAGCATTGCTTCAGGGGTTCATCGACGCGGTGAACGGATACGGACCGGAAGACGAAGAGATCCTTTTTACCGTGCCCGAAAGAAAACCGGAGCCGGACCGGATCATCCGTCTCGTGGCCGCAAACCGGAATGAGTACGATACGGTGAATTCCGAATTCACCATTACGTTTCTCACTGATCCCGAAGAGGAGGAGTCCCGGAAAAAAAGCCGGGAGACCGTACGGGAAAACGCGGAATTCGCATTGCAGAAAACCACGGAGATCCTGAACAGCATGACCGGAAGAAACGACGGGAAAGAAAAAGAGGAAGAGTCATGACCGAAAACAATCAGCATCGCGTGCGCTTAAGTTCGCTGGCAGACAAATTCGGATTTGAAAATCTGACGGAAGATCTGGATCTGACGGAGCATTACGTCACGTCGTCCGACATCAACCGTCCCGCGCTTCAGCTGACCGGCTTCTGGGAGAATTTCGCCCCGGAGCGCATTCAGATCGTGGGCAAGGTGGAATACAGTTATCTGAAGAGCAAGGACGAACCGGAACGGCTCAGGATCTACGAGGAACTCATCTCGAAAGGGATCCCCTGCCTTCTGTTCTCGCGCTCGATGCGGCCGAGCGACCCGCTCATCGTGGCCGCGACGAAAAAGAACGTTCCGATCCTCATGTCGGACCGGCCGACCGCCTACCTCGAATCGGAGATCATCCGCTGGCTCCACGTACAGCTTGCGCCGATGATCTCGATCCACGGCGTTCTGATGGACGTGTACGGTGAAGGCGTGCTGATCACGGGAGAATCCGGCATCGGCAAGTCGGAGGCCGCGATCGAACTCATTAAGAGAGGACACCGGCTCGTTGCGGACGACGTCGTGGAGATCCGCCGCGTTTCGGAAGATACGCTGGTCGGAAGCGCGCCGGAAGTGACGCGGCATCTCATTGAGCTCCGGGGCATCGGCATCATTGACGTCAGGATGCTGTTCGGCGTCGGCGCCGTGAAGAACACCCAGTCCATCAGCCTCGTCATTCAGCTGGAAGACTGGCGGAAAGAAGCGATCTACGACCGCATCGGTCAGGAAGAGCAGTACATGGAGTTTCTCGGCAATGAGATCCCCTGCCACCACCTGCCGGTCCGGCCCGGGCGGAACCTCGCGGTCATCGTGGAGTGCGCCGCCGTCAATCACCGTCAGAAGAGGATGGGGTACAATGCGGCGGACGAACTGTACCGCAGAGTGCAGCGGAACATGAGTCGAAGGGATGAAGAAGATGACGTTATTTTCTGAGTTGGAAAAACTCCTCGGGAAAGAAAACGTGAAGCGGAACGAACCGCTGTCCGGGCATACCACGTTCCGGATCGGCGGACCCTGCCGCGCCTTTGTGACTCCGGAAGGAAAAGAGGCGTTTCTTCAGACCGTGCGGTTTCTGAAGGAAAAGCGGGAGCCGTTTTTCGTGCTCGGACGGGGGAGCAATCTCCTGGTCAGTGATCACGGATTCGGCGGCGTCGTACTTTCTCTTCGGGAGCACGTGAAGGAGGTTTCGGTTTCCGGGACCGTCATAACGGCGGAAGGAGGGGCATTGCTCTTTGACGTCGCGAAGGCGGCACTCACTGCGGGCCTTACCGGAATGGAATTCGCTTCCGGCATTCCGGGGACCGTCGGCGGCGGACTCGTCATGAATGCGGGCGCCTACGGCTCGGATCTGTCCGGGTCTGTCGTTTCGGCGGAAATATTGCTGCCGGACGGAACCGTCCGCGTCTTCACGAAAGACGAGCTGGAACTGTCGTACCGTCATTCCGTATTGCAGGAAAACCACGGGACAGTGCTTTCGGCGGAGTTTCAGCTGACACCCGGCGATCCCGGAGCGATCCGCGCTCTGACGGAAGAACTGAACGGGCGACGGAGAGAAAAGCAGCCGTTGGAGTTTCCGTCGGCCGGCAGCACGTTCAAGCGGCCGGAAGGATATTTCGCAGGAAAACTCATTGAAGAAGCCGGGCTGAAGGGCGTCCGGGTCGGCGACGCGGAAGTCTCGGAAAAGCATGCGGGCTTCATCATCAACCGCGGACACGCGACGGCAGCGGACGTGGACGGGCTCATCCGTCTCGTCATCCGGAAGGTACGGGAGAATTCGGGCGTCACGCTGGAGCCCGAAGTGCTCTATCTCGGGGAGTTCTGAAATGTCGTTTACACAGGACGTGAAAAATGAGATCGGCGCTTTTTGGCCGGAAGAAGAGCATTGCCTTCGCGCGGAACTCTTTGCGTTTCTCATGGAAGAGGGGAACGCGGCGCCTGACGATTCGTTTCTTCAGAAGGAGTGCTGCCGCAGGGCGTTTCTTCGCGGTGCCTTTCTGGAGCGCGGCTCGTTTTCGGACCCTTTGAAGAGCAACGATCTCGAGTTCACCTTCTCGAGGAAAGAAACGGCGGACCTCGTTTCGCGCACCCTTTCCTCCCTGGAGATCCGGGGAAAAACGGTTGAACGGAACGGGCGTTATGTGGTATATTTAAAAGACGGGGATCAGATCTCCGAATTTCTCCTTCAGATCGGTGCGAACAAGGCACTTCTCGCGTTTGAAAACGCGCGGGTCGTGAAGGACGTGAAAAACAGCGTGAACCGGCGGGTCAATTTCGAAACGGCGAATTTAAGAAAGGCCGCGAATGCAGGCGTCTTACGGGCGCAGGACATCGAAAAGATCGAAAAGACCGTCGGGCTTGACAACCTTCCTGAGAATCTCAGGGAGGCGGCATTGCTTCGAAAAGAATATCCCGACGTGACTTTGCAGGAACTTGGGGAAATGATGGATCCGCCGGTCGGAAAAAGCGGCGTGAACCACCGGCTCCGGAAACTGCACGAGATCGCGGAGGGGCTGTCATAAACGGATCGGAAACATCAGGGAACGTTCCGTTCCCGGCTTACAAAAGAGGAAGAAGTGTAATGAAAAAGAAAACGGTTCAGGTGGCGATCGGTGAAGGTCTGGATGCGAGAGGAGTGGCTCTGACCGTACAGACCGCAGGTCATTATCAGGCGGAGATCCACCTGACGGACGGCATTCGGCGAATGAATGCAAAGAGTCTTATGGGAATGATGGCCATGGGCATCGCGCTCGGCGACGAGGTCACGGTGGAGACCGAAGGACCGGACGAAGACGAGGCGATGGAAAGCATGGTGTCCTTCTTAGAGGGAAAGTGATGGATCTGTTTGATTTCATGGGGGAGACTTCTTCGAAAAAAGAGTCTCCCCTTGCCTCAAGATTGCGCCCGGAAACGCTGGACGAGATCGTGGGGCAAAAGCATATTCTGGGGAAGGACCGGCTCTTATACCGGGCGATCCGGGCGGACAAGCTCGGGTCGGTGATCCTTTACGGCCCTCCGGGCACCGGAAAGACCACGATCGCGAAGGTCATTGCCCATACGACGAAGGCGGAGTTCGTGCAGATGAACGCGACGACGTCGGGCAAGAAGGACATGGAAGAAGCCGTGGAAAAGGCGTCGAACCTCCGGCGGACGATGGGGAAGAAGACGATCCTCTTCATCGACGAGATCCACAGGTTCAACAAATCCCAGCAGGACTACCTTCTGCCGTTCGTGGAAGACGGGACCGTGACGCTCATCGGCGCGACCACGGAAAATCCTTATTTCGAGGTCAATGCCGCGCTGATTTCCCGCTCGCTCGTCTTTGAGTTGAAGCCCCTTTCCGCAGAGGAGATCAAGGAACTCGTCTACCGGGCGGTCAATGACAGGGAAAAGGGCATGGGCGCCTACAATGCCGAGATCACGGACGAGGCGGCGTCTTACATTGCCTCCGTTTCCGACGGGGATGCGCGGACCGCACTGAACGCCGTCGAGCTCGGGGTGCTCACGACGGACAGAGGGCCGGACGGAAAGATCTTGATTGACACTGAGGTCGCGAAGGAGTGCATTCAGAAGCGGGTGCTCCGCTATGACAAGGACGGCGACCAGCATTACGATACGATCTCCGCGTTCATCAAAAGCATGCGCGGTTCGGATCCCGACGCCGCGGTCTATTATCTCGCACGGATGCTGCAGGCGGGAGAAGACGTGAAATTCGTGGCGCGCCGCATCATGATCTGCGCATCGGAAGACGTCGGACTGGCGAATCCGGAGGCGCTCCTCGTCGCGGAAGCGGCGGCGTCCGCGGCGGAAAAGGTCGGCATGCCGGAAGCCCAGATCATTCTGGCGCACGCGGCGATCACGGTCGCGACGAGCCCGAAGTCGAATTCCGTCGTGGAAGCGATCTACGCCGCGAACCGGGCCGTGAACGAGACGAAGGTGGAGACCTTGCCGAATCATCTGAAAGACGCCCATTATCCGGGATCTGCTTCCCTGGGACACGGGCAGGGCTATCTTTACGCACACGATTTTGAAAATCATTACGTCCGGCAGCAATACCTTCCGGACGAGGTCAAGGAGAAACAATTCTATATTCCTTCCCACAACGGGAAGGAGCGGGACGTCCGGGCGTGGTTTCAAAAGATCCGGCCGGAACTCTGGAAGGAGGAGAGCGAGCATGACGATTCTGGAAGCACTGCGTGAGAAAATGGCGGACAGGGGGATCGACGTTTACATCGTTCCGACGGACGATTTCCACGGGTCTGAATACGTGGGGGAATACTTCAAATGCCGGGAATTCCTGACCGGATTCACTGGCTCCGCCGGCACCGCTTTCGTGGCGGCAGACGAGGCGGGACTCTATACGGACGGCCGGTATTTCCTTCAGGCGGAAGAAGAACTGAAGGGAAGCGGCTTCACGCTGTACCGCATGGGAGAACCCGGCGTACCGACGATCTATGAAAAAATCGAGTCGCTCCTTCCGGAAGGCGGAACGGTCGGGTTTGACGGCCGCGTCGTCAGCGCTTTGGCGGGACGGAAGATCGAAAAGGCCGCGGCGAAGCGGTTCGGCTCCGTTGATTCTTCGGAAGACCTCGTCGGACTGATCTGGGAAGACCGTCCGGGAATCTCGAAGGAAAAGGCATGGGTCCTGCCCGAACGCTTCTCCGGGGAATCCGCTTCTTCGAAGATCGCAAGGGTCCGGAAAGAAATGGAAAAACTGCAGGCGGACGTATTCGTGCTGACCTCGCTGACCGACATTGCCTGGTTGCTGAACCTGCGCGGAAACGACGTCAGTCATTGCCCGGTCGTGCTTTCGAGCCTGCTGCTTACGGCGCGGGGCGGCGTGCTCTATATCCAGAATGAGGCGCTGACGGACGAAGTCCGCCGGGCACTTGCCGAAGTCGGCGTTTCTACCGCGGCGTACGAAAGCATTTACGAAATGGCGGGCAAGATCCGGAACAAGAAAGTACTGCTTTCTTCAGGAGCCGTCAACGACTGGCTGTACCGCCTGTTCTCGAAGGGCAATGAGATCATTGACCGGGAGAACCCGACGGTCCGGATGAAGGCCGTGAAGAACGAGACCGAGATCAGAAACATCAGGAACGCCCACGTGAAGGACGGCGTCGCCATGTGCCGCTGGCTGTACTGGCTGAAGAAAAACGTCGGAACGGAAGAACTGACGGAACTCAGCGTTTCGAGGAAACTGAAGGAGTTCCGGGAAAATATGCGCGGATTTCTGGACGTGTCCTTTGAGACCATTGCGGGCTATAAAGAACACGGCGCGATCGTGCATTACGAGGCGACGAAAGCAACCGACAAGGCGCTTGCCCCGGAGAGTTTCCTCCTCGTGGATTCGGGAGGACATTATATGGAAGGCACGACGGACATCACGAGGACCGTGGCGCTCGGACCGCTTACGGACGAAGAAAAGGAGATGTTCACCCTTGTCCTGAAGGGACACCTTTCCCTGCTCTGGCTCCGCTTCATGAAGGGCTGCTCCGGCCTGAATTTCGATGCGTTCGTCCGAAAGCCTTTCTGGGAGAGAGGTCTGGACTACAAACACGGGACAGGTCACGGCGTCGGCTACCTGCTTTCCGTACACGAAGCACCGAACGGCTTCCGCTACAAGATCGTTCCGGAGAGAAGCGATGCGGCGGTCCTGGAGCCCGGCATGGTGACGACGGATGAACCCGGCATTTACCTGGAAGGGAAATTCGGCATCCGGACCGAGAACGAATTGCTCTGCGTTGAAAACGGCAGCAGCGAATACGGGGAATTCCTGACGTTCGAGCCGATCACCTATTGTCCGATAGATCTTAGTGCCGTCCTTCCGGAACAGCTGACCGGAGAGGAAAAAGACAAACTGAATCTCTATCATGAGGTCGTTTATAACGAGATCTCGCCGTATCTCGAGGGCGAGGAGAAAGAATGGCTTAAGGAAGCAACGAGGAGGATCTGACAATGGAATCGAAAAAGGCGTGGCTGGACTACACTTCGGATGATGAATACGCCATCGAGCGTCTGATGGACAGCTATAAGGCGTTTCTTACCGTTTCAAAGACAGAGCGCAGATGCGTGGAGAACCTGGTACTGATGGCGGAAGCCGCAGGATACCGGGACCTGAAGGAGATCGTGAAAAACGGCGAAACCGTGAAGCCGGGCGACAGGATCTACGCGGTCGGCATGAAAAAGACGATCGCCCTGTTCCAGATCGGAACGGAGCCGTTAGAGAAAGGCATGAACATCCTCGGCGCGCACATTGACTCCCCGCGGATCGACGTCAAGCAGGCGCCGTTGTATCAGGATCCGTATTTCAAGACGGAGTTCGCCTATTTCGACACGCATTATTACGGCGGGATCCGGAAATACCAGTGGCTTGCGTTGCCGCTTGCCTTGTACGGCGTCATCGTGAAAAAAGACGGAACGGTCATGGACGTCGCGATCGGCGACGGCGATGACGATCAGGTCCTTTTCATTTCCGATCTGCTTCCGCATCTTGCACACAAGTCGGAAAACAAGCCGCTTTCGGAGTCGTTCGAAGGAGAAAAACTGGACGTTCTCGTCGGGTCGAGACCGCTTCCGGGCGTCGAAAAGGAAGCCACGAAAGCCCAGATCCTGAAATTCTTCAAGGACCGTTACGACGTGGAAGAAGAGGATTTCCTTTCGGCGGAACTCGAACTCGTTCCCGCGGGGGAAGCGCGCGACGCGGGTCTCGACCGCAGCATGATCTTAGGATACGGTCAGGACGACCGTGTCTGCGCCTACACGTCCGCCGCAGCCCTGTTTGATTTGAAGGAATCCCGGAGAACTTCCGTCTGCCTTCTGACCGACAAGGAAGAGATCGGTTCGGTCGGCGCGACGGGAGCGCAGTCCATGTTCTTTGAAAACGCCGTGGCCGAGATCCTGGCAGCGATGGGCAATGACTCGAACCTCGCCGTTCGCCGCGCCCTGTCCGGATCGAGAATGCTCTCGTCCGACGTATCCGCGGCGTTCGATCCGTTGTTCAGCAGCTCCTTTGAAACCCTTTGCCCGCCGCGAAACAGCGCCTATTTCGGCAGAGGCATCTGCTTCAATAAATTCACGGGCTCCCGCGGAAAATCGGGCTCCAACGACGCCAATGCGGAATACATGGCCGCGATGCGAAAGATCATGGACGACAACGGCGTCCGTTACCAGACTGCGGAACTCGGAAAAGTCGACGAGGGCGGCGTCGGAACGATCGCTTTCATTTCCGCGAAATACGGAATGGAAGTCATCGATTCCGGCGTACCGGTGCTGTCCATGCACGCGCCGTGGGAAACTTGCTCGAAGTCCGATATTTTCGAAGCATACAAAGCATACAAAGCATTTTTGAAGGACGCGTAAGAAAAATATGGCAGACCGTTCCAGATTGATTCTATATGCGGATGCTGCGGCGGTGGAAGGAACCACGGTCGCTCTTAGCGGCTGGGCAATCAGCACGCTGACGGCGGACCTGACGTTCGTTCTGTACGGACCCGGTCACAAAAAGCTTCCGTTCACGATGAAGAAGATCCGGCGGCTCGATGCGAGCCGGGAGATCCTGGGGGACGAAAGCCGGCCGGAGTGCGGGTTCAAGATCAGTTTCGAAGGACGGGAAGACAAGGTATACGAGCTTGTCGTTTCGGACGGAAAACACCGGAAAAAAAACCGGTTTTCCCCGTCCGGCTACACGTTGCAATGGAAGTACCGGCCGTTCGGCATTGCCCGGGATTATCTGAAGCAGGGCGCAGCCGTATTCCCGACCGTCGGCTACGAAGGCCTCGGGACGTTTCTTCGCCAGGCGGGAACGGATTTCAAGAGAAAAGAGTATCACTACAAGGGTTACCGGGAGAAGCGGATGCCCTCGGAAGAAGAACTGAAGAAGCAGCGGGAGACAGTATTCAACTATCAGCCGAAGCTTTCCCTCGTCGTTCCTGCGTTCCGGACACCGAAGAAGTTTCTTCTGGAGATGGTGCAGTCCGTATTGGATCAGACGTATGCAAATTTCGAACTCTGCATCGCGGACGGCTCCTATCCGGAGACCGAAGTTGCCGAAACGCTGAAGGAACTAAAAGAAAAGGATCCCAGGATCGTATACAAGATCCTGACGGAAAACAAAGGCATTTCCGGAAACACGAACGAGGCGTTGTCCCTCGTGACCGGCGACTGGGTAGTCCTCATGGATCACGACGACCTGCTTTCTCCGGAAGCATTGTTCGAAATGGTCCGGCTTATGAACGAAGATCCGGAAGCGTCCGTGATCTATACGGACGAGGACAAGGTCTCCATGGATCTTCGCCGGTATTTCCATCCGTCCATGAAGCCGGATTTCGACCTGACGTTTTTGGAGTCGAACAATTATATCTGCCACCTGTTTGCGGTGAAGAAGGAGATCGCGGACCTCGTGGGATCGTTTGATCCGACCTGCAACGGTTCGCAGGATCACGACTACATCCTGCGCTGCACCGAAATCGGCCGGGTGAGACACCTGCCGAAGGCAGTGTATCATTGGCGGACGCATCCGAATTCGACTGCGGAAGACCCGAGAAGCAAGATGTACTGCTACGTGGCGGGCCGCAGGGCAGTGAACCTGCATTATGAGCGGACCGGCGTCCGGGCGGAGGCGTTCATTGCCCCGTTCTTCGGACACTATGAAACTTTCTTTGAAGTGCCGGAGACGCCGTCCAAAGTCACGGTGGTCCTGCTCGGCGACGGAAGCGAAGAGGATGCGGAGCGGACGAAGCGGTCCTTCCTTGAGAATTCCGCCCCGGCGGATCTCGATTTCATCGAAGGGATCGAGGCGCTCAGTGAAGCGAAGGGAGAGTATCTTTTCTTTACGAGAAAGGGTGCGGTCCTGGAGCCGTTCGGCGCCCTGACGACCGATTTCGAGGGAGAAGACCGGCTGCGGCAGGAAATGAAACCGTTCCCGTACAATCTCATTGCCAGACTGGAACGGGGACCGTTTGCACTGGCCGGGGCACGGATCGTGGATTCGGAAAACCGGATCGCCTATGCGGGCTCGGTGCGGAATCCGAAGTACGGCGCCGATTACGTCATGCGGAACGAATTCAGGGATTCCGCGGTCCTGAACGGAAAGATCATGGATTCGAGGAGAACGGCTTCGGTTTCGGAAGACGGATTCATGATCCGGAAGGACTGCATTGAGAAACTCGGCGGACTGCCGTTTTCCGGCGGGCCTCTTTCGGGACTGGAATTATCGCTTCGTGCGGAAGAAGCGGGGATGCCGTCGGTGTACGAGCATACCGTCGTGATCCGGCTCCCGTGGAAAAACGACAAACTTTCCCCTGTGGTCCGGCATAAGAAGACCGCGCGTTCGATCGCGGAGGCCCACCGGGAACTGCTTTCGGCACCGGATCCGGTCTCGAATCCGGCCATGACGGTACACCTCGGACAATACGAGTTGAAGGAATGATCTTCGGAGTGAGTGTTCATGAAGTGTTATCTGGACGGCTATCGTTTTGACGGCGGAAAACTCTCCCTGACAGGCTGGGCGGTTCCCGAAACCGGGAATGCCCGGCTTTCCTATGCCGTTCGGGTCAACGGCCGGGAACTACCGGTCGCGACGGTCCTGCTCAGGAGGCGTCCGGATATTTCCACTGAGTATTTATCGGATCCCTACCGGGAGGACGCCGCGTTCTTCATGGAATTCTCTTATGAGGGACGGGAGAAAGCGGTCCTCGTCGTGACGGAGGAAGAAAACGGCGCCGTGAAAGAAAGACGCGAGATCCCGGTGTCGCTTCCGGCACTGAAAAAGCGTCAGAGCCTCCGCGCCTTGAAGAAGCGTCTGAACGGTCCGCTTGCCTTTGCGGGAAAAGTGAAGAACAAACTGCTTCATACGGAGGCAAAAGCCTATCATGAGTGGTTCCTTCGGCAGGAAGAGAACGGAGAGAGTCCTTCCGTTCCGGCTTCCGATCCGGAGCATCCCCTGTTCAGTATCGTGGTACCCGTTTACCGTACGCCGGTCCGGGTGTTGAACGAATTGGCCGACAGCGTGTTCCGTCAGACCTTTCCGGAGTACGAACTGATCCTCGCCAACGCCTCCACAGACGACGAGGAGCTCGAAAAAGCCCTGAAATCGCTGTCGGAACGCGATCGGCGGGTCAAAGTCCTTCCGCTTTCCGAAAACGGCGGAATTGCCCGAAATACGAACGAGGCTGCGTCTTCGGCAAAGGGGGTCTTCCTGTGTTTTCTGGATCACGACGACCTGCTGTCGCCCGGGGCGCTGAAAGCGTTCAGCGAGGCGTATGCCCTGCATCCGGACGCGGACGTCCTCTATTCCGACGAAGACAAGGTGACGGACGATTCTTCTTTGTATTACGATCCGAATTTCAAGCCGGACTTTGATCCCGTACTGCTATCGGTCAGTCAGTACGTCTGCCATTTCACGGCGGTGCGGAGGAGTTTGTTTACGGAAGCCGGCGGTCTCAGTCCCGCCTATGACGGCGCGCAGGACCACGATCTTTTGCTCCGGCTTTCCGAAAGAACGGACCGGTTTTTCCACGTCCCGAAGGTGTTGTATCATTGGCGGAGCACGCCGGATTCGACGGCGTCCGGACGGGAAAAGAAGACGTATGCCGAGAATGCCGGCTGCCGGGCGGTCAATGCGCATTTCAAACGGCTGGATCTGCCGCTTTCCGTGACGGAAGGCCCGCAGGAAGGCCGGTACGTCCTTTGTGAGCAATTGGTCAATAAACCGCCCGTTTCGGTCCTTATTGCAAACCGGGACCATGCTTCGGATCTGAAACGCATCGTGACCGCACTCTTTGAGACCGCGACTTACCGGAATCTGGAAGTGCTGATCCTGGAAAACGGAAGCCGGGAGGAAGAAACCTTTGCGCTTTATGAAGCACTGAAAAAGGAGCATCCTTCCGTCCGGGTGCTGACCATGCCGGGCGACCCGTTCAATTACGCGAAACTGCATAACGACGCGGTCGGGGAAGCCAAAGGGGAATACCTGCTTCTTCTGAACAATGACACCGACGTTCTGACGCCCGGATTTCTGGAACATATGGTCGCGGTTTCCGAGATCCCTGACGTCGGGGCGGTCGGGGCAAAGCTTCTCTATCCGGACCGGACCGTGCAGCATGCCGGCATCGTGACGGGAGAGGGAGGCATTGCCTTCCATCCGTTCAAAGGGCTTCGCGAAGACGAGCCCGGCTACATGTGCCGCGCGGTGACGCCGATGACGGTTTCCGCCGTGACCGGGGCCTGCCTGCTCATCAGAAAAGCGGACTATGAAGCCGTCGGCGGAATGGATGAACAACTGGCGGTGGCTTTAAACGACGTGGATCTTTGCTTTAAACTCCGTGAGAAGGGCAGGCGCGTCGTGATCGACACGGAAGCGAAACTCTTTCATCTGGAATCGAGATCTCGCGGCATGGAAGAAACGAAGGAAAAGTTTCTCCGCTACTGTGCGGAACTTCAATATTTCGGAGAGAAGTGGAAGGGAAGCGGTCTCTTCCCGGACCCGTATTATCCGGGCGTGTTTTCTCTGCTGTATGGATATGAAATAAAGCGCGGCTAAGGGGATCCGGCGGAACGAAATATAAGCAAATAAAAACGCCGTTCGCATCAGCGGACGGCGCTTTTTTGTATTTAGCTGACGATTACGCTTTCAGCGCTTCCAACGCGTCCGTGTAGGGCATGTTATTCTTTTCAGCGGTTTCTAATAATGTCAGTTTTCCCTTATAGGTCGAAAGGCCGCGGCGCAGGTGCTTGTCGTCGAGAAGCGCCTGGACGACGCCTTTCTTCACCATGGCGAGCGCATAAGGCAGGGTTGCGGCGGAAAGGGTCTCCGATGCGGTCTGCGAAAACGCGGAGGGGATGTTGTCCACGACGTAATGCATGATGCCGTCCACGGTATAGACCGGATCGTCATGAGACGTGCTGACGCTCGTCTCGATCGCGCCGTGATCGTCGCAGGCCACGTCCACGATGAGCGCACCCGGTTTCATGAGCTTCAGATCTTCCCGGTTCACCAGGTGATCCTTCCGCGTCTTGTTCCAAAGGATGCAGTTGATGAGAACGTCCGTCCTCTTGAGGCAGGCAAGCAGATTCTCGCGGTTGGAAGCCAGAAACTCCACGTTCGGAGGCAGGATCTGCTTCGCTTTTTCCATGGCCTTGAAATTCACGTCCAGGATCGTGACCTTGTTTCCGAAAGAAGATGCAAGTTCCGCCGCGCCGAGGCCGGAATTCCCGCAGCCGATGATCGTGACTTCCGGAGTACGGACGCCGGCGATGCGGTTCAAGAGCAGGCCGTTTCCGCCGTGCACGGACTGTGAAAAATAGAGAGCAGCCAGAAATCCGCCTTTGCCGGCCAGAACGCTCATGGGCGCCAGCGCCGGAAAACCTCCGTTTTCGTCGTCAATGTCTTCGTAAGCGATGCCGGTCACGTTTTTCTCCATCAGCACCTCAGCTTCGTGCGGATGCGCGTTCGTATGAAGATAGGTAAAGACCGTCTGACCTTCGTGGAGAAGACCGTATTCGGCTTCTTCGATTTCCTTGACCTTGTAGATCATGTCGGAACGGCGGTATACGTCTTCGCGTGCTGCCATCTTCGCGCCGGCGGCTTCATATGCTTCGTTCGGGAACCCGCTGCCTTTTCCGCAGTCGGACTCAAAAAGCACTTCCGCGCCTGCCCGGACAAGGGCTGCGACGGCGTTCGGCGTGGCGGCCACGCGATACTCGTTTTTCTTGATTTCCTTCGGTAAGCCGATGATCATTCTCATACCTCCCAGTATGTTCTTTTATCATTGTAAAAGAGTCCTGTCACGCCGAGTATATGCCGGGACGGGACTCTTTTGACAATTCATGTTCAGTGATTCCTTTCAGCCCTGATTACCGGAGTTGTCGCCGGCAGGATCTGTCGAAGGCGCCTCTGACGGCGCATCCGTTCCTCCCGGTTCGGTGGGATCAGGTGCATCGGTGGGATCCGGAGTGACGGGCACGAGGCTGTTGTGCATGATCGTCAGCCATTGCCATTTTCCTTCGTAGTAGCAGTAGCGGATGTACTCGTCGCCGTCTCCCTGCCAGGTGTAACCTTTTTCATCCATTTTCGCTTTCATCTCCGTATTGAAAGCCGCACGCTGTTCGGGCTCCCAAAGCGTGGGGTTGGCGGCCACGGAGGTGTGTGCGTCGTTGATGAAATACGTTTTGATGCCCAATGCGACCACGCCGTTCCGGTACAGCTCTCCCTGAACGTCCGGGGCCACGTACAGCGTTCCGTTCATCGCCTTATAGGAGTCCGTGCGGTTGCCGACGACGGAACGCGTTTCGACGCCGTTGTCCGTCGTGATCTTCCAGAGTCTGGATTTGACGGCCGGAAGCGCGTGGAGATCCGGGGGATCGATGAATTTCTTATCGGACCAGCCGACGACGAGATCGGTGTCGTTCACGACGTTGTTTAACGGCGGAATGACGTACTCCAGGATCTCGCTTTCGTAACGCACGGTATGCGTTGCGGGACGGTCTTCGTGACCGATGATGTATACGGAGATCTCGTGCTTCGCCTTGTCCACGGAAGCGTCAATAATGATGTAATCCGAGGTCGTGTTCTTGAACTTGAAGTCGGAGCCGCCCGCCGCATAGACCATCGCGTCCTGTGAAGGATCGAGGTAGAGGATGACGGAAGAGTGGCTCTTTCGGAAGACGACTTCCAGTTCCGCCATGAGCACCGCGTTATACATCGTGGAAGTGGTCTGGCAGATGCCGCCGCCGACCTGGTCCATCACGTTTCCGCCGACGTACGTGCCGGCCGGAAGATAGCCGCCGGCGCTCGTCACGGAGCCGTAAAGATCCAATGCGGAAACGATCTCGTCCGGAGCAAATATGCGCCCGGACATATTGTTCGTGCTGACCACCAGATTGTTTTCGCGGTTGGCGAGGATCTGGGTCGAAGGACGGTCATACGCGGTCGTGCAGGAACCGAGGATGCTGAATCCCGCGACGCGCTCGGGCGAAAGCAGGGCTTCCACGGTGGTGTATTCGAGAGACAGGTCCACGCCTTCATCGGTGATCGTTTCGTCTTTCAATGCATCGATGAACTCCTTCACGCCGTCTTCGTATTTGTATTCGTGACCGTTCTGTCCGACGACGACGTTCAGCTCGCCGTTCACAACCTTGACCGTGGATTCCACGGGATCGCGGTTCCATTCCTGAACGACGGTTCCGACGGTCTCCAGAATGTACTCTTCATTATATTTCGCGCCGAGACCGAAGGAATACGGCTCGTTCTCGCGGTCTTTCGCCAGTTTGTACCGTTTCAAAAGGTTTCCTGTCAGCACGGACTCCTGAATGCCTTTCCGCACGGAGTCTTCGTCGAACGTGACGCCGAGTTCCGCGAGCGTGCTGCTCCATTCGGCGTCTTCGTCCGCACTCTTCGCGCGAAGCTCCGCAGACAGCAGGGCGTTGTATTTCTCGGAGACGAACTCCAGCGCCTCCTCGGGCTGCATGCCGGAGAAGGAATGCCCGAACGCAGACACGTTCGAGGTGACGGTGCCTTTTTTCACGTTCAGCGGTTCCGTCGCCGTCCCGGTCGTCAGCGTGCCGTCTGCAAAGACGGTCAGCGAGAGCGCCGAAACCAGCACGAGAAGCAACGCAAATACCAGCCAATTACTCTTTTTCATACGATCCACCTTACCTTTCCTCCAAGCCGGTCAACGACCTTCGTCCTCTTCCGTGACGAGTTCGTCAAACTCCAGAGTGTCGAGGTATTCTTCAAAAGCGTCCGAAGCCGCTTCATATTCTTCGTCGTCGGCGATGTCGATGAGTTCCGGGTCGGCGCCGCCTTCACTTTCCTTCAATCTGTAAAGATACACGTTTCCGGTATCCTTGTCGGGACCGGCCATCGGAAGCAGGGCAATGTAGTCGTTTCCCAGGGCTTCCACGACGGTCACCACTTCGCATTCGACCTCGCTGTCGTCAAGAAGCGTCAGCGTGACCGTGACCGATTCCTCATCTTCCAGTGCCTTCAGTATTTCTTCTTTCGTCATTTCATTCTCCTCTGATCCGGTTTCCGGTCATACGTTAAAGCGGAAGAGCACGACGTCGCCGTCCTGCATGACGTAGTCCTTTCCTTCCATGCGGACGAGGCCTTTCTCCTTCGCCGCGGCATAAGAGCCGAGATCCAGAAGATCCCGGTAATTCACGACCTCCGCCTTAATGAAACCGCGCTCGAAATCCGAATGGATCTTCCCTGCGGCTTCCGGTGCCTTCGTTCCTTTCTTTATGGTCCAGGCCCGCGTTTCCTTTTCGCCCGCCGTCAGATAGGACAGGAGACCGAGAAGATCGTAGCTCGTCTGGATCAGTTTGTCGAGTCCTGAAGTGCGGATCCCGAGTTCCTCGAGAAACATCGCTTTTTCGTCGTCCTCCAGTTCGGAGATCTCTTCCTCTAATTTCGCGGATACGGCGAAGACGGCCGATCCGGTTTTTTCGGCATATTCCCTGACGGCCTTAACGTAGGGATTCGAGGCCCCGTCGTCCTGCAGATCGTCCTCGGACACGTTCGCGGCGAAGATCACCGGCTTCCCCGTCAAAAGATTCAGCGAAGAAACGAATGCCGCGTCTTCTGCGTTCTCGGGCGCGTAGGCGCTCGCCGGCGTTCCGCCTTCGAGAAGCGTGCGGAGGGAGAGCAGCGTCTCGTATTCCTTCCGGTTCGAGTTTCCGGCCAATGCGGCTTTTCCGACTTTCTGGATCCGCTTTTCAATGACCTCGAGATCCGCGAAGATCAGTTCGAACTGTATCGTCTCGATGTCGCGGATGGGATCCACCGAACCGTCCACGTGGATCACGTTCGGATCGTCGAAGCAGCGGACCACGTGCAGGATGGCATCCACTTCCCGGATGTTCGCCAGAAACTGGTTTCCGAGGCCTTCGCCCTTCGAAGCGCCCTTCACGAGCCCCGCAATGTCCACGAACTCGATCACGGCAGGCGTGATCTTCTCCGAATGGTACAGATCCGCAAGCAGCTGCAGGCGTCCGTCCGGAACGGCCACGACGCCCACGTTCGGGTCGATGGTGCAGAAGGGATAATTGGCCGCTTCCGCGCCCGCGCGGGTCAGAGAATTGAACAATGTGCTTTTCCCGACGTTCGGAAGTCCGACGATCCCGAGTTTCATATGATTTCTCCTGAAACGGCCTTCGTGATCCCGCAAAAAGGCGGAAACCGAATATATAGCCCTATAATCGGTAGCATTATACCATATATGGAAAAAGATTACAACATCGAAATTGTGAAAACGAGGTGACCGGATCGGACCTGACCTGCCCCTTGATGACAAAATCCACCACAACCTACCACTTCGTCAAAAAATCTTATAAAATATGGAAAAAAGTGCTTGCATTTTTCGTGATTCAGGGGTATTATAGAGACAGCCTCCCGAAAAAGTGGTTCTAAGTGAAACATTGTGGGAGAGATTCATGGAGAAAGGTGGTGACGAGATGCTGACCGGCACGTATTCACATTCGCTGGATTCCAAAGGGCGTCTCATAATTCCCGCCCGGTTCCGTAAGGAGCTGGGTGACGGTTTCGTCATCACCAAAAACATGGATCACTGCCTTTCGATCTATCCGAAGAGCGAATGGGAAGCCCTGACGGAGAAACTGAACGGCCTGCCGCTCATTTCGAGTGAAGCGGCCCGGAAGATCAACCGTCTCATCTTCGGAAACAGCGTCGAACCCGAGGTGGACAGGCAGGGCAGGATCCTGATCCCGGCGGATTTAAGAAAGCACGCGAACCTCACGAAAGACGTGACGCTCGTCGGTGCGTACCGCCTCATTGAAATCTGGGATACGGATACCTGGAATGATTACAACGAGCACCTCGACATGAGTGACATTTCCTATAATCTGAACGGCATTGACCTGTAAGGGCAAGAGGAGTTCAGAAATGGATTTTTCCCACGTATCGGTACTGCTTCATGAGGCGGTGGACGCCCTGAACATCCGGCCCGACGGCGTTTATCTCGACGGCACGGCGGGCGGCGGAGGACACTCTTTTGAGATCGCAGGGCGGCTCGGTGAGAACGGAAGACTGATCGCGGTCGACAGGGACGAAGAAGCCGTGGAAGCAGCGACGAAGCGGCTGGAACCCTTCCGGGACAGAGTCACGGTCGTCCGTGAGAATTACGGAAACTTTGACCGCGTGCTCGACGGACTCGGGATCGGAAAAGTCGACGGGATCCTTCTGGATCTGGGGGTTTCCTCCCACCAGTTCGACGATCCGGAGCGCGGATTCTCCTACAGGTTCGATGCTCCGCTCGACATGCGGATGGACCGGAGGGAAGAAAAGAGCGCCTACGACGTGGTGAACGGATACAGCGAAGAAGAACTGTACCGGATCATCCGGGACTACGGAGAAGACGGCTTTGCGAAGAACATTGCCAAGCACATTGTCATGAAACGGAGCGCCTCGCCCATCCGGACGACGGCAGAACTCTCGGAAATCATAAAAGGCGCGATCCCGGCGAAGATCAGAGCGAAGGGCGGACATCCCGCCAAACAGACCTTCCAGGCGATCCGGATCGAAGTGAACGGAGAGCTTGACGTTCTGAAAGAAACGCTGGAGAAGATGCGCGACCGGCTGAACGACGGCGGCAAGCTCGTCATCATCACCTTCCATTCGCTGGAAGACCGGATCGTGAAAAACGCCTTCAGGAACTGGGAACACCCCTGCACCTGCCCGCCGGATCTTCCGGTGTGCGTCTGCGGAAAGGTCCCCTACGGAAAAGCGGAGAAGTCACTTACGGCGTCTCCGGAAGAACTGGAACAGAATCCCCGGTCGTCGAGCGCCCGTCTCAGGGTCTTCGAACGGCGGGTATGATAAGAGGTGAGGAAGATGGCCTACTACCCGGCAAGAACGAACACGTACGGATATCAGCACGGCACGGAAGCGCCGAGAGTCGATCCGGAGCGCATCCGCGAGGCCAAAAGAGAATATGTGAAATCCGTCGGTGACCGCGTCGAGGAGCGGGTCAAGGCGATGAAGCGGGTGAAAACGGGCATGAGCGTTGCGCAGGTGTTCGTCATCACGTTCTGCCTGATCGCCATGCTGGCCGTCGCGGGGCTGTATATTCTTTCCGTTTCCAGAAACGAGACGCTGAAGAACTCCGTGGAAACGCTGAAGAAGAACGTTCAGGAACTGAACCTTTCGAACGCGAAGATCAGGGACGAGATCGAGGCCCGGGTGGATTACGACGAGGTGTATGACTTCGCGGTTTCCCAGGGCATGCAGTCCCCCGAAAAGCAGCAGATCGTCCGATACAGCCGGCACGCTGCGGAATACGTTTCGAAGGCCGGGGAGATCCCAAATGAATAAAAAGAGGTTTTCCAGCGGAAAAAGACTGGCCGTCGCAATGATCGTCGTCAGTCTTTTTCTTATTATTCTGCTCGCGTTCGCGATCGGCATGGTGATCTCGAACCGGGACGAATACCATCATAAGGCGCTCGCGCAGGCGACCGGCACGGGAAAGACCATTCTTGCAAAGCCCGGCATCATTCTCGATGCGAACGGCACCCGCCTCGCCGACAACGTCAAGGTCTCGAGACTGATCCTGGATCCTTCGGTCGCGCAGGCGACGGAAAAGAATGCGCCGGGAACGATCGAAAAGACCGCGGAGATCATTGCCGAAGCGTTTTCTCTTTCGAAGGAGGACCTGGTCCGGGTGCTTTCCGACCCGGAAAACGAGCACCTCGCGTACCTTCGCTTCGAGAAGGATAACGTGCATACGGAAGAAGAGATGGCGAAGTACAACGAACTCGTCGCCGCCTTTCAGGAAGAGAAGAAAGAGCACAATGCCAACGCCGGAAAAGACGGGAATAAGATCACCGCGAAGGTGGAAGGCGTCTGGTTTGAGGAAGAATACCGCCGGACGTATCCGTTGAATTCGACGCTGTCGAAAGTGATCGGCTACACGACGAAGGACGCGACCACGGGACTCATCGGACTGGAACTGCAGTACAACGACATCCTCCGCGGCACGAACGGAAAAGAATTCATTTACATTGACGAAAACGGCAATAAAACGCGGGAAGTCACGGACCGGCTCGACGGACAGACGATCATTACCTCCCTCGACGCGAAAGTCGCGAAGATCCTTCAGGAGGAGATCGCGAACTACATGGCGGAGTGGGGCGGAAAGAGAGTCAATGCCATGGTGATCGATCCCAGGAACGGCGAGATCATTGCCATGGCGAGCGACACGGACTTCGATCTGAACGATCCCTCGAATCTTTCCGCGCTGTATACGGAGGAGGAACTTGAGAATCCGGAGGAACTCTACCTCCTTCAGGAAGCGTTCAAAGGCCGGAAAAGCGTGCTGGAGGGCATGACGCATGAAGAACAGCTGACCGCGCTGCTGCAGCAGGTGCAGATCAATCACTGCGTTTCCGGAACGTATGAACCCGGATCGACGGCGAAGGCGCTGACGCTTGCGACTGGCATCGAGACCGGGATCATCAAGCCGGACGATTCCTATTATTGCGACGGTGCGATCCAGGTCGGGAAGTATACGATCCATTGCCACATGAACACGTTCTGCGGCGACTTGAAGCCCATCGAGGCCTTCGGCCGCTCCTGCAACGTCTGCTTCGTCAGAATGGTCGAGAAGATCGGAAGCGAAGCGTTTTCGAAATATCAGGAGCTGTTCAATCTCGGTCAGAAAACGAACGTCGATCTGCCCGGAGAAGCGAACACTTCCGCTCTGATTTATCCGGAAGACAGGCTCGGAGAGATCGAACTTGCGACGAACGCCTTCGGACAGGGCTTTAACGTGACGATGCTGCAGCTGGCAAGCGCCTACGCGTCGATCATCAACGGCGGCTACTATTATCAGCCGCACGTCGTGACGAGGATCGAGGACAGCGCAGGGAACATCGTGAAGGAAGTTGAGCCCGTCCTGGTCCGGCGCACCGTTTCGGAGTCCACGGCGGAGTACATGCGGGAAGCGTTCCGATACGTCGTGACGAACGGCACCGCGAACGGGTATCTTCTCCGTCAGGAATACGATTTCGGCGGAAAGACCGGCGCTTCGGAAAAACTGCCCCGCGGAACCGGGGATTACGTCGTTTCGTTCATCGGCGGCGCTCCGCTGCACGATGCGAAGTTCCTCCTATACGTCGAGATCGACGTGCCGGACGTGGAAGACCAGTCGAGTTCCCTTCCCGCACAGGACATGGCGGCGAAGATCTTTGACCGACTGTTCGTTTACTTTAACGTTTACAAGATGGCTGCAGACGACGCCTACACGTACGACTGGAGCAAACTCGGGGACTACAAGGGCATGTCCGACGCCCAGGGCGGCGTGAGCTTCGTCGACGATCCGGATCAATCGATCGACTGGCTGTTCGACGAAGGCAAGGACGACCACAACTGATCACGAACTCATTTCTTCTCCAAAAGATTTGCGGGGCCCTGCAGGTAACACTGCAGGGTTCTTGCAAACCGGAGGTAAAAAGCGCCGCCCGGGACTTGAAGAGCGCCGCTGTTTGGTATATAATATCATTTTAGGTTCGGGCGGTATGCCCGCCCGGAAAAACTATTCATTCCGACGGAGCTGAATCTATGAAGGTGTTGCATTTATTGGCGCTGTTTGCCGGGTTTGCCCTGAGCGCGGTCCTGACGCCGGCCGTCATTCCCGTACTGAAGAAGCTGAAATTCGGGCAGGAGATCCGGAAAGAGGGCAATGAGACGCATTACAAAAAGCAGGGGACGCCGACCATGGGCGGCATCGTTTTCGTGCCGGTCATCGTTCTTCTCGGAACGCTTCTTTCCCTGTTTTTCCCGGAAGACGCGCCTCCGGAAAAGGTCATTCCCGTCATGCTGCTCACGCTCGGATTCGGCGT
>JAEEGL012869198.1_pt1 | contig 32009 bp, 22 predicted proteins | sample 9134231 | NCBI WGS metagenome assembly JAEEGL01 (sample SAMN16246548, study PRJNA631951) | gut metagenome | biome: gut microbiome; feature: rumen; material: fiber-attached | host: Bos | place: Iran: Karaj | collected 2018-10 | reverse complement strand
TCTACATCCATTGCTTCCAGGCCCTTTTTCGCTTCGGGGCGGGAATCCCCGTGGCGCACGGCCAGCATGGTGATGAAGGCCAGCACCACGAAGACGGCGGCGTAGGGGAAGAGCACCGTCATGCCCAGCTTGTCCATGAGGAAGCCGGAAACCATGGGCGTGGCCACCTGGGCGGCCATGCTGGCGGTGTAGTAGAAGCCGGTATACTTGCCCACGTCCGAGCCGGAGGCCATTTCCACCACCATGGGGAAGGAATTGACGTTGATGGTGGCCCAACCGACGCCCGCCAGGGCGAAGAGCGCGTTCATCAGCAGGGTGGGGCTCCCGTCCCGCAGGAAGGCGGCCGCGCCGAAGGACACAGCCAGCATCACCACGCCGGCCAGAATGGTCTTTTTCCGGCCCGCCCGGCTGGCGACGATGCCTACGGGAAGGTAGGAAACGATGGCCGCCGCCTGGGCGATGATGAGGGTGAGGTTATAGTCCTTGTGGAGGATGTTGGCGGCATAGACGGAATACTTGCTGGTGACGGCGTTGTAGCCGAAGAACCAGAGGACGATGCTGGCCAGCAGGAACAGGAGACTGCGCTTTTCCCCGGGACCCAGCCGCCGCTTTTCCCCGGTCTCCGTCTCCTCGTCCTCCCGGATGCCGAAGCGGCGGCTGTCCTCCTGCATCTCCGTCACGAAACGGTTTTCGTTCACCGTGATGAGGAATATCCCCAGGGCAATGAGCATGATCCCGGCCACCACGGCGAAGAAGGGCGTGTAGCTCATGAGGGAGTTTTTCACCGAGCTGGTGGAGAAGGCGATGCCCAGGACCAGCACCAGGATGCCGCCGAAGGAGCCCATGAGGTTGATGACGGCGTTGGCCTTGCTCCGGAGAGGCTTCATGGTCACGTCCGGCATAAGGGCCACGGCCGGGCTGCGGAACACCGCCATGCTCAGGAGCACCGCCAGCAGCAGGATCACGAAGCGGACCAAAGGTCCGGTTCTGTGCCGGGTCACGTTCTGGGCGTAGGCCTGCCGTGCGGGGACTACGTAATTCGTATAATCCGGGTTGGCGACGGTCTTCTCTCCGCTGACGATCTGACTGCGGATGGCGGTGAATTCCTCCTCGCTGAATTTCTCCGCCAGCACGAAGCGCTCCCCATCGGGGGTGAGAAGGGTCTCCTGCCCCTCCGCCTCATAGACGGCCGAGAGGGCGGCGGGATCGTCGATCCTGGCGACGCCGCCCAGATTCTTCAGCTGGGCGTTGTCCGCCGCGGTCAGGAGCACGAAGGCGACGGCCGCCGCCAAGGTCCCCGCCACGATGAAGGGGGTCCTCCGGCCGAAGCGGCCCCGGTGCTTGTCCGACAGGGCGCCGAACAGGGGCAGCAGGAAGAGGGCCAGGACGTTGTCCAGGGCCATGATGACGCCGCTGAGACCCTGGCTCATGCCGAATTTGTTGGTGAGGATCAGGGGAATGGTGGTGTCGTAGGCCTGCCAGAACGCGCAGATGAGAAAGAAAGCAAAGCCGACGCAGATCGTGCGCCTGTAGTTGAGCTTCATGTCCCTCACTCCTTGCTGAGTTCTCTCAGCACCGCCGCCACGTCCGGATAGATCCACGTGGGGACGACGCCGTATTTTTCCACGTCCGCCTCGGTCCCCTCCCCGGAGAGGACGAAGATCGTGTCGATGCCTGCGTTGACGCCGCAGGCGATGTCCGTATAGACCCGGTCCCCCATGAGGCAGGTCTCGGCGGCGGTGCGGCCGAATTTCTCCATGGCCATATACGCCATGTCCGGCCGGGGCTTGCCGAAGATCGCCTCCGGCCGCCGCCCGGTGCAGGTGAAGAGCAGCTCGATCACGCTGCCGCAGTCCGGGGCGCTGCCGTACCAGGTGGGGCAGACGGGGTCGGGATGGGTGGCGGCGTAGGCGGCGCCGCCGCTGAGCAGGATGCAGCAGTCCTCCAGCTTCCGGTAGCTCAGCTCCGTATCGTAGCCCAGGAGCACGCCCCCGGCCTCCTCCCGCGTTTCCGCCACGGGGATGCCGGCGGTGCGCAGCTGTCCCTTCAGGGATTCCGTGCCGCAGACGTACCACCGGAGCCCGTCGCCCCGCCGAAGCAGGCCGCGGATGGCCGCGTCGGCGCTGGTGAGGTAGTCCTCCGGCCCCGTCGCGACGCCCAAGCGGGCCATCTTCTCGATATAGGCTTCCGTGCCCCGGGAGGAATTGTTCGTGAGGAACACGCAGCGGCCGCCCCGGGCCTTCACCAGGCTGAGAAATTCCGCCGCCCCCTCGAAGAGGCGGTCGCTGAGATAGATCGTGCCGTCCATATCCAGCAGGAACAGCTTTTTTTCGGCCAGGGACAAGCAGCACCGCCTCCGCATAAGCGCTCCGGTTTCGGCTATTATACAAGAAAAGAGCGGTTTTTTCATCCTTTTTTTGCGGCATGACGAAAACTTTGCCCAATTTCCGGAAAAGATTGTCATTCGTGCGAATTGAAAGAAAACCGAAATCCTGTTAGCATGATGGCGATCGGAACGGGAAACCGGCGGCCTGGAGCCGCGAAAACGATATACTTATTATTTATTAGGAGGAACAAAGACATGGGTAAGCTCGACGGGAAAGTCGCCATCATCACCGGTTCCACCTCCGGCATGGGCCGGGAGACCGCCTATCTCTTCGCCAAGGAAGGCGCGAAGGTCGTCGTCACCGGCCGCAACGCGGAGCGGGCGCAGGCGGTCGTGGACAAGATCAAGGCCGAGGGCGGCGAAGCCATCTGCGTCATCGCCGACACCAGCGACCTCACCGCTCCCCAAAAGATTTTCGACGCCGCCATGGCCGCCTACGGCACCGTGGACATCCTGATGAACAACGCGGGCATGCTTTCCCTGGCCCAGTTTTCCGATATCACTCCCGAGGAGTTCCTGAAGGCCATCAACGTGAACGTCACCAGCGCCCTGCTCCTCTCCCAGAAGGTCGCCCCCATTATGAAGGCCAAGGGCGGCTGCCACATCATCAACGTGCCCTCCATCGTGGGCTGGGCCGCCCACTGGGGCTTCGTGGGCTACGTCACCAGCAAGCACGCCATGGTGGGCCTCACCAAGGCCATGGCCAACGAGCTGGCCCCCGAGATCCACGTCAACGGCATCTGCCCGGGCGCCATCCGCACCGCCATGCTGGACTCCGTGGGCGGCGAGGACGCCTTCGGCCCCATGATCGAGCGCACCGCCCTGAAGCGCGTGGGCGAGGGCAGCGAGATCGCCACCGTGGCCCTCTTCCTGGCCACCAACGATTCCAGCTTCATCGACGGCCAGCTGATCCGCGTGGACGGCGGCGTGGACGTGTGATCCCCGGTCCCTGTTGATGTGCTTCGCCCCGGCGTTCTTCCGAACGCCGGGGCGATTCTTTGCGTCCGGGCAGCCCGGAGGATTTGACGCGGGAGGCGAAGCGCGGTATAATATAATGCTATCTTATATTCGGAAAGAAGGGCGGCGCTTGGCGGAGATCGACATCATCGTGCCCGTGTATCAGGCGGAAAAGACGCTGGAGGCCTGCGTGGAGAGCGTGCGCAGCCAGAGCTTCGGAGACTGGCGGCTGCTCCTGATCGACGACGGGAGCCGGGACCGGAGCGGCGAAATCTGCGACCGCTATGCCGCGGAGGACGGGCGCATCCGGGCCTTCCACCAGCCCAACGGCGGCGTGAGCGCCGCCCGGAACCGAGGCCTGGGGGAGACGGACGCTCCCTGGGTGTATTTCCTGGATTCCGACGACGTGCTGCTCCCCGGCGCGCTGGAGACCCTGCGCCGCCTTGCGGAGGACAACGGAGCCGACACCGCCGCCGGCGCGGTCGTGCTCACGGAGCCGGACGGGAGCCGGACGGTGGACGCCATCCTCCCCGCTGGGGTCTGCGACGCCGGGGGCATCCGGGAGCTGGTGCTGCGTCCCCTGGCGGGGGAGCGGCTGCGGGCCCCCATCTTCAACGGCTACACCGTGCGCTACCTCTTCCGGGGGCAATACCTGCGGGATCACGCCGTGCGCTTCGAGGGGGGTTACCTGGAGGACGAGATCTTCCTTCTGGACTATTTCGCCCACGCCCGGAAAATGGCGGTCACGGAGACGCCCATCTACGACTATCTCCAGAACCCCGCCTCCGCCACCCACCGCTATATGGAGGATTTCCCCGGGGTGTTCCGCCGCTTTCTGGAGCGGAAGCGGGAGCGGATCGCACGGCTGGGCCTGGAGGCGGACTGCCCCGGCTGGGAGGCCAACACCTGCTGGGCGGGCCTGCTCATCGCCGTAGGCAACGAATACGCCGCCGGGAACGAATGCTCCCCGGCCCAGCACCGGAAAAACGTCCGCGCCCTCTGCGCCCTGCCGGAATACGCTTCGGCTATGGCCGCCCTGCATCCTTCCGGCTGCGGAAGGCGGAAGCAGATCGTGGCGGAGCTGCTGCTGCGGCGGCAGTATGGCCTTCTGGGCCTGCTGTACCGCCTGAAGAACCGGAGGTGAAGCCCTTGGCATCCCGAATGATCGCCGCCAGCGGAACGGCGCGCCTGTGCCGCGCCGCCGCGAGAGAATATGAAAACAGCCGCTTTTACCGGGGCCTGGCCCGCTTTTTCGGGGGCGTCGGCCGGAAATGCGGGGAATCGGCCATCCTGGGGGCCTGTATCCGGGAGGGGGTGCTGGCCCGCTCCTGGGGGGACAGCCTCTGCTGCCGCGTCCTTACCTTCCTGCTGAGCCTGCCGGGGCTGGTCCTGGGGCGGCTCTACCGGGCCTTCCGGAAAAAAATCGACGAAAGCGTGCTCATGGGCCTCGTCTTCGAGGCCGCCGACGGGGCGGCCCTGTTGGAGGGCTGGCTGCTCCTCGTCCTCTGGATCATTCCCTTCGACTACTGGGACAACGGCTATCATCTCATGGCCTTCGCGCCCCTGCTGCTGCTCCTGTGGCTGCGCCAGATGCGCCGGGGCAGGGCCCTGCGCCCGGACCGGGCGGGCCTCTACCCCCTGATCTTCGCCTTTGCGGTGGTGCTGGCCATCCCCCTGAGCCATTACCCGGCCCTCTCCGGCCGCTATCTCCGCTATCATATCATCTGCATGCTCTGCGTCCTGCTCACGGTGAGCGCCCCCGCCTCCCTGCGGGACCTGAAGCGCCTGGCCTTCGCCGGGAGCGCCGTGGTGCTGGTTTCGGCGGTCTGGGCGGTGGTGCAGCGGCTGCAGGGCGTGGAGATCGTGGCCTCCTACGTGGACGTCACCATGAACGCCGGGATGCCCGGGCGGGTGCAGTCCTATTTCGACAACCCCAACACCTATGCCCAGGTGCTGGTGCTGCTGCTGCCCCTGGCGGCGGCCCTGATGATCTGCGCAAGGCACACCCTGGCGAAGCTGGGGGCCCTCGTCTGCCTGCTGGCGGGGATCCTCGCCCTGGGAATGACCTATTCCCGGGCCAGCTGGCTGGGGCTCGTGGCGGCGGCGGGGCTCTTTCTCATCCTCTGGAAGCCGAAGCTGATCCCGCCCCTCCTGGTGCTGGCGGTGCTCTGCATCCCCCTGCTGCCGGAGACCATCATGAACCGCATCCTCACCATCGGCAGCGCCACCAGCGATTCCACCGTCACCAGCCGCTTCCCCCTGTATCAGGCGGGGGCGGAGGTGCTGCGGCAGAGCCCCCTGACGGGGGCCGGGCTGGGGGGCGACGCGGTGCGCCAGTATATCCTGGACCGGAATATCTATTCCCTTATGGTCTACTATGCCCACCTGCACAACGTGTTCCTGGAGGTCTGGGTGGAGGACGGGCTGCTGGGCCTTGTGAGCTTCCTCGCCGCCATGCTCTGGGGCCTGAAAAGCATGGCCCGGGGCAGCCGACGGGGCGCGCCGGAGGCGAGGATCCTGTCGGCTGCCTGCTGCGCCGGGATGGCGGGCACCCTGCTCACCGGTCTCGTGGATTACATCTGGGCCTATCCCCGGGTGATGTGCATATTCTGGTTCGTCTTTGCCCTGGGGCTGGTCTCCGCCCGCCTGGCCGGGGAGGACGGGCCGGAGAAAGAGGGAGGCGTCAGCCATGTTTGAACAGAAATATCCCCATCTGCTGCAGCCCCTGCGCCTGCGGGGACTGACGGTGCGCAACCGCATCATGTCCGCCCCGAACATGCTCTTCCAGACCATCGGGGGCCGCACCACGGAGTATTACACCCGCTATCTGGAGGCCAAGGCCCGGGGCGGGGCCGGCATCGTCACCCTGGGGGAGGTACCCGTCTGCGACGGCGGCTGCCATACCCCCGGCACCGTGATGTCCCGGGAGAACCTGGCCATCTTCTCCGAGATGAGCGCCGCCATCCGGGAGCACGGGGCCGTCAGCAGCGTGGAGCTTACCCACGGCGGGCGCAACGCCCGGCACGAGTTCAACGTGAAGAACCCCATGGGGCCGGACGAAACAGATTCCATGTACGGCCACGTGAACGCCATGACGAAGCAGGATATGGAGGACGTGGCGGAGGCCTTCGCCGACGCGGCGGAATACTGGTACGGCGCGGGCTTCGACACCGTGCTCATCCACGCCGCCCACGGCTGGCTCTTCCCCCAGTTCCTCTCCCCTTTGGCCAATCACCGCACGGACGAGTACGGCGGCAGCCTGGAAAACCGCATGCGCTTCCCCCTCATGACCCTGAAGCGCATCCGGGACCGGGTGGGGCCGGAGAAGGTCGTGATGATCCGCCTCTCCGGGGCCGACCGGGAGCCGGGCGGCATGACCGTGGAGGAGGTCACGGAATTCCTCAGCCGGGCCCAGGAATACGTGGACCTGGCGGAGATCTCCTCCGAGGGCATCACCTGGTTCTTCGGCACCACCTTCCGCCCCTGGTGCCTCAACAGCGACCTCAGCGCCGCCATCAAGCAGTCGGGCAAGGTGCGTATCCCCGTGTTCTCCATCGGCTCCGTCCTCTCCCCGGAGATGGGCGAAGCGCTCATCGCCTCCGGCAAGTGCGACGGGGTGAGCATGTCCCGGGCGCTGATCGCCGACCCCTGTCTGCCGGAGAAGGCCATGGAGGGGCGGGGCGAGGACGTGCGCCCCTGCCTCCGCTGCCTCAACTGCACCGACGGGGACAATCTGCACCGGCATTTCAGCTGCACCGTAAATCCCCTCACCGGCCACGAGCAGCGCCTGGGCTTCGGGGATGAGCCCGTCGCCCCGGCGGCGCATAAGAAGAAGGTGCTCGTCGTGGGGGGCGGCCCCGCGGGCATGACCGCCGCCGTCACCGCAGCCCGGCGGGGGCACCGGGTCATCCTCTGCGAAAAGAGCGGTCGGCTGGGCGGCACCATCAATTTCTGCGACGAAGACAGCCTGAAGGTTGATCTCCGCCGCTGGCGGGACTGGCTCCTGCGCCAGACGGCAAAGGCCGCCGTGGAGGTGCTGCTGAACACCGAGGTCACGCCGGAGCTGGTGCGCGCCCTTGCGCCGGATCACATCATCGCGGCCGCCGGGGCGGAGCCCGTGACCCCGAATATCCCCGGCGTCGGGCTCGCCCGGCATGCCTTGGCCGCCTACGGGGAGCCGGGGAGCGTGGGGGATCGCGTGGTCGTCATCGGCGGCGGCCTGGTGGGCGTGGAGTGCGGCATGCACCTGTGCAACACCGGACACGCCGTCACGGTGCTGGAGGCCATGGACGAGGCCGTGCGGGACGCGGGCCCTGTTTATAAGATCGGCCTGACGGCCAAAGCGGAGGAGCTGGGGCTGGACCTGCGCACCGGGGCGAAGGTGCTGGAGATCACCGCCGAAGGCGTCCGCTATGAGAAGGACGGAAGGGAAGAGACCCTCCCCGCCGACACGGTGCTCTACGCCGTGGGCATGCGCAGCCGGACGGAGACCTATCTGGCCCTGGCGCCCCTGGCCCCCCACGTGGACCTGGTGGGCGACTGCAAAGCGCCCGGCAAGCTGCTGGGGGCCGTCCACGGAGGCTACTTCGCAGCCATGGATATCGGAAGATTCTGAAATGAAACGGCGGCAGGGCCTGGCCCTGCCGCCGAAGGTATCGGGAGGTCGGATATGGAGATCATCGTGCTCAGCGGAGACAAGCTGCCCGCGGCGGCGGAGGTCCACGCCAGGAGCTGGCGGGAATCCCATCGGCATATCTGCCCGCCGGATTTCCTGGAGGCCCACACGGCGGCGCGGCAGGAGGCCTATCTCCGGGCGAAGCAGGCGGAGGGCAGCATGATCTATCTGCTGCTGGAGAACGGGAAGGCCCTTGGGCTGGTATCCCGCAGCGGCAGCCTGATCGCGGACTGCTACGTGCTGCCGGAGGAACAGCGGAAGGGCTACGGCTCCGCGCTCCTGCGCCAGGCCATCGCCGACTGCCCGGAGACGCCCCGGCTGTGGATCCTGGAGACGAACGAGGGAGCGGAGCGGCTGTACAAGCGCTTTGGCTTCCGGCGGACGGGAAAGCGGCACGTCCACCCCGGCGGGGTGGACGAGGTGGAAATGGCGATGACAAGTAATAAGTAATAAGTAATAGTTAACAAGTAACAATTCGATTGATGGGGACGGTCTTCGCGGCTCCGCGCGGAGACAGCAGCGTCAAAAGGAACAAATGGATGCAAAAAGACTTCACAGTTTGCCGATGCGTGAAGCCCCGGTACAACGCCTGAAAGCGCCGCTGTGAAGTCTGCGGATAGGCTGGCACATACCGGAGGTAAAGTCAGGCGTGGCGGCTCCGCCTCCATCGAGATCGACCCCGAAGCGGCGGCGCGGGGGGCGGGAACGCCCTTCGTTTCCGGCGGCGCTCAGGACCCCGCAGGGACGGAAAGCGGCAGGGCCGATTGTGGCCCTGCCGCGAAATCTTTGACAAAGCCCCGCAGAGTTCGCGCCCGCAGGCGCGAATAGAGTTTTATGTTTTTCGCGAGGACATGTGCCTCGCGAAAAATCTCTCGCGGAGCGGACTGTGCGAGCGGCAGCGAGTGCGGGCAGCGGCGTACCTTCTCAAATCGGAGCCCAGCGAAGCGGGTCCGATTTGACTTATTTACAGATCCAGCGCCTCCAGCTCGCTCACCAGCTCGTCGAAGAGCTTCAGCGCGTCGTTCACCGGCTGGGGAGTGCTCATGTCCACCCCGGCGATCTTCAGCAGGCTGATGGGATCGGTGCTGCTGCCGCCGGAGAGGAACTTTTTGTAATCGGCCACGGCGCTCTCACCCCGGGAGAGGATGCGCTCCGCGATGGCCACGGCGGCGGAGAAGCCGGTGGCGTACTGGAACACATAGTAATTGTAGAAGAAATGGGGGATCCTGGCCCACTCCAGGGCGATGCCCGGATCGGAGATCATGTCCGGCCCGAAATAGAGCCTGTTCAGTTCCATATACTTTTCGCTGAGAGCGTCGGCGGTGAGGGCTTCCCCCGCCTCGGCCATCCGGCCCATCAGGAGCTCGAACTCGGCGAACATGGTCTGCCGGTAGATGGTGCCCTTGAACTGGTCCAGGAAATGATTGATGAGGTAGGCCCGGGCCTTCTTCTCCTCCGTCTTCGCCAGCAGGCGGCGCATGAGCAGCACCTCGTTCACCGTGCTGGCCACCTCCGCCACGAAGATCACGTAGTCCGCCGTGCTCACGGGCTGGGAAGCGCAGCTGTGGTAGCTGTGGAGGGCGTGGCCCATCTCGTGGGCCAGGGTGAACATGCTGTCCAGGTTGTCCTTGTGGTTCAGCAGCACGTAGGGATGGGGCCAGGCGCTGCCGGAGGAATAGGCCCCGCTGCGCTTGCCCACATTCTCATATACGTCGATCCAGCGGCTGTCGAAGCCCTTCCGCAGCAGGGAAACGTAGTCCTCCCCCAGCACGGACAGGGCCTCCAGCACCGTTTCCTTCGCCTGGGCGAAGGGGATCTCCGCCGCCGCGTCGGAAACGATGGGAGTATACACGTCGTACATGTGCAGCTCCGGGAGCTTCAGCAGCTTCTTCCGCAGGGCCACGTAGCGGTACATGGCCGGGAGGTTCTGATGCACCGCCTCGATGAGGTTCAAATAGACCTCCGTGGGGATCTCGTTGCCGAAGAGGGCGGCCTCCAGGGTGCTGCCGTATTTCCGCGCCCCGGCGAAAAAGCGCAGCTGCTTGAACTGCCCGTCCAGGGTGGCGGCGATGGTGTTGCGGTATTCCCCCAGGCGGTCGTAGTAGGTCTCGAAGACCCGGCGGCGGAAGTCCGCGTCCGGGCTCTCCAGCAGGGTGGTGAGGGTGCCGTTGGTGAGGCTGCGGGCCTGACCCTCCCCGTCCGTCACGTCGGGGAAGCGCATGTCCGCGTTGCGCAGGGTGCTGCCGATGTTGTCCGGGGCCTCGGACATCTCCTCGGCGGCGGCCAGCACGGCTTCCAGCTCGGGGCTGAGGATGTGCTCCCGGCGGCGGCGGATGAGCCAGAGGCTGCGGCGGTATTCCTCCAGGGCGGGCTCGGCCCTGAGGAAGCCCTCCAGGGTCTCGTCCGGGATGGCCATGATCTCCGGGGCGGCGAAGGCCGCGGCGGAGGAAATGGCGACGATGACGCTCATGGCCTTGCTCTTCATGTCCACGTAGCGGGCCTCCGCCGTGTCCACGTCGCTGCTGCAGTTGGCGTAGCCGTGGAGCTTCGTCAGGCGGACGCTGAGCTCGTCGTACTGCCGGAACCAGCCGAGCAGGTCCCCGGCGCTGCGGCCGAGGGTGCCCCGGAAGGCGGCGACCTGGGCGGGCAGGGCCTTCAGGGCCTCGTACTCCGCCTGCCAGGCTTCGTCGGAGGGGAAGATATGGGAGAGGTCCCAGGTGTCCTCCGCGGGGACCTCGCTGCGCTTGGGGATGGGCCTTGCGTTCATATGCGGTACCTCCATCGGTGAAGTTTTCCGGGCGACAGTATAGCACATCCGAAGCGGAATGTAAACGGAAGGGGTATCCCGGCGGTGCGGCTTGACGCGGGCTGAAGAACGCGGTAAAATGACTTCATCGTTTTAGCCCGGAAAAGAAGGCGCGGCCGGACACGATTCTGCCGGCGCCTGTCAGCACGGAAAGGGGAACGGAGCATATGACTAGGCGCGGCAAAAGGCAGGCCCCGGCGCTGCCGGAGGGGTCCTTCATCACCCGGGACAAGAGCTTTTACCGTACCTTTTTCCCCCTGCTTCTGGTCATCACCCTGCAGCAGCTGGCGGCCCTCACGGTGAACCTGGTGGACAACATCATGCTGGGGCGCTATACGGAGCTGGCCCTATCCGGCGCCACCCTGGTGAATCAGATCCAGTTCATCCTGCAGCAGCTCTGCGGCGGCATCGGCGCGGGCGTCAGCGTGCTGGGCAGCCAGTATTGGGGCCGGAAGGAGATCCGCCCCATCCGGCGCATCACCTCCGTGGGCGTGAAATTCGCCCTGGCGGCGGGCCTCGTCTTCTGCCTCCTCACCCGGCTGTTCCCCGCCCGGGCCCTGGGCATCTTCACCGGGGACGGGGCGGTGATCGCCGAGGGCGTGAAGTATCTGCGCATCATGTGCTGGACCTACATCATCTTCGCCGTGTCCAACACTCTCATGTATTCCCTGCAGAGCGTGGAGACCGCCTTCATCGGCACAGTGATGTCCTGCAGCACCATCGTCATCAACCTCTGCCTCAACTACTGCCTCATCTTCGGCAACCTGGGCTTCCCGGAGCTGGGCATCCGGGGCGCGGCCGTGGCCACCCTGGTGAGCCGCAGCATGGAGCTGGCCATCATCCTCGTCTATCTTCTGTTCATCGATAAAAAGCTGAAAATGAAGCTGGGGGACATTTTCGGCGTCGACTTCGCCTATCTTAAGGATTTCTGCGCCGCAGCCCTGCCGGTGATGATGAGCGGGCTCCTCTGGGGCGTGGCCCAGGGGGCGCAGACCGCCGTGCTGGGCCACATGAGCGGCCCCGTCATCGCCGCCAACTCCATCGCCGCGGTGATCTTCGGCGTCTTCGTGGTGGTGGGCATGTCCTCCGCCAACGCCGCCAGCGTCACCATGGGGAAGACCGTGGGCCGGGGGGATTTCGCTTCCGTAAAGCCCTATGCCCGCACCCTGCAGCTCATTTTCCTCTGCATCGGCGTCGTCCAGGCCCTGCTGATGCTCCTCACCCGGAAGGCCATCGTCTCCTTCTACACGGTGTCGGAGGAGGCCCGGCTCCTGGCGGAGCAGTTCCTGGTGGTGCTGGGCATAACCAGCGTGGGCTCCTGCTACGAATACCCTGTGGAGGGGGGCATCATCGCCGGGGGCGGCGATCCGAAGTATCAGGCCATCGTGGACAACCTCTTCATGTGGCTGTTTACCATCCCCTCCGCCGCAATCAGCGCCTTCGTGTTCCACGCGCCGCCCATCGTGGTGTTCTGCTTCCTGAAGGCGGATCAGTTCCTGAAGTGCATCCCCAACGGCATCGTGGTGAACCGCTACCGCTGGGTGCGTCAGCTCACCCGCGCAGAGGACGGGAAGTGATGGCCGCCGTCCTTTTCGATCTGGACGGGACCCTTTGGGATTCGACGTCGGCCATCGTCCCCGCCTGGAACCGGGTGCTGGGGAAGTGGGGCAAGACCGTCACCCAAAAGGACATGGCGGGGATCATGGGGCTGACGGACCGGGAGATCGCCCGCCGCTTTCTGCCGGAGCTGCCGGAGGGGGAAGGGCTCGCCGCCATCCACGCTGCGGCCGAAGCCGAGGCGGAGGACCTTCGGGTCAGCGGGGGAAGGCTCTATCCCGCCGTGGCGGAGACCCTGGCGGCCCTGGCGGGGGAATACGGACTGTATATCGTTTCCAACTGCATGGACGGCTACGTGGACGCCTTTCTCCAGGCCCACGCTCTGGCGGGGCTCTTTGCCGACGCGGCCTGGCTGGGCAATCCGGCGTCGGGCAAGGCGGAGAACATCCGCGCCCTCTGCGGGAAGCACGGACTGCGCCGGGCGGTCTACGTGGGGGACACGGCCGCCGACGGGGCGGCCGCCCGGGCGGCGGGCCTGCCCTTCATCCGCGCCGCCTACGGCTTCGGCGGCGAAGCCCCCTGCGAGGCGGTCCTGCATACGTTTTCGGAGCTGCCGGGCGTTCTGGCGGCGGTTTGGCAAAAGGAGGAAAATCAGTGAGAGATTACGAAAAGGAAAAGGAAGCCCGGATATCCTTCATCCGGGAGAAGCTGGCGGAGGCCCGCGCCTCCGGCATCGTCTACGGCAACAGCGGCGGCAAGGACAGCGCCCTCACGGGCATCCTCTGCAAGCTGGCCTGCGAGAACACGGTGGGCATCTGCCTGCCCTGCGAATCCAGCCGCAATTTCGGCGAGGACATGGCCGACGGGATGGCTGTGGCGGAGAAATTCGGCATCGAGACCCGGGTCATGGATCTGACGGCGGTGAAGCAGGCCATGACCGGCGCCCTGACCGGGGTGACGGAGCTGAACACCGCCGCCTCCACCAACATCAACCCCCGCCTGCGGATGACGGCCCTCTACGCTGTGGCCGCGGCGGAAAACCGGCTGGTGGCAGGAACGGGCAACCGCAGCGAGCGGTATATGGGCTATTTCACCAAGTGGGGGGACGGGGCCTGCGACTTCAACCCCATCGGCGACCTGACCGTCACGGAGATCTACGAATTCCTCCGGTATCTGGAAGCCCCGGAGAACATCATCCGCAAGGCCCCCTCCGCCGGGCTCTTCGAGGGGCAGACCGACGAGGGGGAGATGGGCGTGAGCTACGCCGCCATCGACCGCTTCCTGGCCGGGGAGGCGGTGAGCCCGGAGGAACAGGCCGTCATCGACCGCTATCACGCCCGCAGCGGGCACAAGCTGCGTCTCCCCCCGGTGTACGGAGAATGAGCAAAATAGGCAAACTGTCAAAAAGAAAGCCGCTTCGGCGGCTTTCTTTTGTATCTTCTTCCCCCTTCGGCTTGACAGCGGCGCTGGAAAAGATTAGTATGTTTATAGGTTGAATGAGCAATCCGGGCGGGGAAGCCCCGGCCGGAGCGGGAAGATACGTTAAACTAGGTTGAAAGGAGAAAACACATGGCCAATTACACGTTCCTGTATGATCTGAAGACCCCGGAGACCACCTGGAGAGGCAGCGGCAAGCACACCTGGCCCAGCGGCAAGGTCGCTTCCGAGGCCGGACTGATCACCGACGCCGTAGGACCCCACGGCCTGTACTGGTTCCTGGACACCATCATGCACGAGGTGCCCGAGGAGATGCGCGCCACCTGGCAGATGCCCCACTACCACGTGCACGGCTACGAGACCTTCTTCGTGGACAGCGGCAGCCTTTATCTCTTCATCAACGGCCAGCGCGTCCTCTGCAAGCCCGGCGACATCGTGCACCTGCAGGCGGGCCAGGCCCACGGCATGCTCTTCATGGAGGAGACCAAGTGGCGCGGCACCTACCACGATTTTGAGGTCTATCCCGAGAACACGGATATCGGCCGCGTAAAGCAGTTCATGCCCGAGCTGAAGGACGATCCCGAGCTCAACGCTCTGGCCTACCGCGGCGAGATGGACTCCGTCGTGCTGCCCGAGCCCTTCGTCTATAAGGACGTGCCCGTGGAGCAGTGCCTCGCCGTGAAGCACATGGACCGGCCCCACGCCTCCTACGAGTTCCCCGGCTGCAGCGTGAAGGTCCTGGTGGAGCGCTGGGAGAACGGCGGCACCAAGGAGCTGATCGGCGCCGTCTGCGAGCCGGGCTTCACCGCCGAGTGGGTGAAGTATCCCAAGCTGCGGGAGCTGCTCTACGTCCGCAAGGGCAAGGTGAAGTTCACCATCCTGGGCCAGGAGATCATCGCCGACGACGAGTGCATCCTGGATATCCCCCGCTTCGCGCCCCACAAGCTGGAGGTGCTGGAGAAGGCGGAGATCTACGACGTGGTCGGCCAGAGCTACTGGTCCCTGTTCCTCCAGGCCTACAACTCCATCTGCACCCTGAATCCCGACAAGAAGACTCCCGAGTACATCGAGAAGCTGAAAAAGAGGTTCGACATCCAGATCGACAAGATCGGCATGAAGTAAGCGAATCGTGCAAACACCGGGCGGCCCGTGTAAGGCCGCCCGGTTTTGCCGTCTTTCCGGTGAAAAGACGGGCTTGCCAATTGGAGGAAAAGTATGTATACTGAGCGCAAATATACGGTTCGTTTTCTCCGGCTGCTCGGCGGAAAAGACCTCGCCGGGCACGTGGGAATACGAAGAAGAAGGAGCGATGCGATGTGAAGACACCAGTGAAAAAAGGGCTTTCCCTGGCCCTGGCGCTGATTTTCCTCCTGGCCCTGCTGCCCGGCGGGGCCCTGGCGGCGGATACGGTCGCCTCCGGCAGCTGCGGGAGCGGCCTCACCTGGACGCTGGACAGCGCCGGGCTGCTGACGATCGAGGGCAGCGGGAGGATGTATTTTTCCGGCAATCTGCCCCCCTGGTATTCCTACCGGGCTCAGATCGCCGAGGTCAGCATCGGCAGCGGGGTGACGAGCATCAGCGACTATGCGTTTTACAACTGCACCGGCCTGACGGACGTAACCATTTCGGGCAGCGTGACGAGCATTGGTCTTGCTGCATTCAATGGCTGCAGTGGATTGACGGACATAACCATTCCGGCGAGCGTGACGAGCATTGCCGCCGGGGCGTTTTCCGGCTGCGGCAGCCTGCAGGCTTTCACCGTGGACGGCGCAAATCCGGCGTATACAGCGGTGAGCGGCATACTCTTTGACAAGTCCACGGCTGCGCTGATCGGGTATCCCGGCGGCAGGAGCGGAGCGTATGCGATCCCGTCGGGCGTGACGAGCATCGGCGACTATGCGTTTTCCGACTGCACCGGCCTGACGGACGTAACCATTCCGGGCAGCGTGACGAGCATTGGCGCCGGAGCATTTTACGGATGCAGGAGAATCACGGGGCTGACGATCCCGGACAGCGTGACGAGCATCGACTACGGAGCGTTTGAATTGTGCACCGCGTTGACGAGCGTGGCGATCCCGGACGGGGTGACGAGCATCAGCGACCATGCGTTTTCCGACTGCATCAGTCTGACGAGCGTGACCATTTCTTCCAGTGTGACGAGCATCGGCGACTATGCGTTTTCCGACTGCAGCAAGCTGACGAGGATAACGATCCCGGACGGGGTGACGAGCATCGGCGACGGAGCGTTTTACGGCTGCAGCAAGCTGACGAGCATGGCGATCCCGGACGGGGTGACGAGCATCGGCGAATACGCGTTTTACGGCTGCAGCAAGCTGACGAGCGTGACCCTTCCGAATGGCGTGAGGAGCATCGGCGACGGAGCGTTTTCCGGCTGCAGCTCGCTGACGAGCATGGCGATCCCGAACAGCGTGAGGAGCATCGGCGAATTTGCATTTTATGGCTGCAGCGCCCTGACGGGCGTAACGATCCCGGGCAGCGTGACGAGCATCGGCAGAGAGGCGTTTGCCGAATGCAGCTCGCTGGCGCGGGTAACGCTGGAAAACGGCGTGGAAACCATCGGCGACTTTGCGTTTTTCAGCTGCAGCTCGCTGACAGCGGTGACGGTCCCGGCCAGCGTGACGAGCATCGGCGAAGAGGCATTTTTCAACTGCAGCGGTCTGACGGGGCTGACGCTGGAAAACGGCGTGGAGACCATCGGCAGCGGCGCGTTTGCTTTCTGCACCGCGCTGACGAGCGTGACGGTCCCGGGCAGCGTGATGAGCATCGGCGACCACGCGTTTTACGCCTGCAGCGCCATGACGGGGCTGACGCTGAATAACGGCCTCACGAGCATCGGCGCCGGCGCGTTTTACGGCTGCACCGGCCTGACGAGCGTAACGATCCCGGCGGGCGTGGAGAGCATCGGCGAGGCCGCGTTTTACGGCTGCACCGGCCTGACGAGCGTAACGATCCCGGCGGGCGTGACCAGCATCGGAGAAGGGCCGTTTGGATTCTGCGCTGGTCTGACGGAGATCACGGTGGCCGGGGCCAATCCCGCCTACAAGTCCGTGGGCGGCGTGCTTTTCGACAAAAGCGGCACGACGCTGATCCAGTATCCCGCGGGAAAGAGCGGGACGTATGCGATCCCGGACGGCGTGACGAGCATCGGCACCTGCGCCTTCGGCGGCTGCAGGGAGCTGACGGCGGTGACGATCCCGGACGGCATGGAAAGCATCGGAATGTATGCGTTTTCCTCCTGCAGCGGGCTGACGGGCGTGACGATCCCGGGCGGCGTGACTGCCATCGGGAACCATGCGTTTTCCTCCTGCAGCGGGCTGACGAGCGTGACGATCCCGTCGAGCGTGACGAGCATCGGCGCAGGAGCGTTCCGGCTATGCACCGCGCTGGCCGACGTGTGCTTCATCGGGACCGCGGCGGAATGGGCCGCCGTCTCCGTGGGTGATGACAACGAGCCCCTGCTGGACGCGCAGATCGTCTTCGCGCCCCGCCTTGCCTTTGCCCTCCAGCCGGAGGACTACGTGGGCCTTGCCGGGGAAACGGCGTCCGTCACGGTGGAGGCCTCCGGCGGCACGGGGCCCTATACCTACGCATGGTACATCAAAAACGTCGGGGGTACAAAGTTCTCGAAGTCCAGCGTGACGGGACCGACCTACTCCGTGAAGCTGTCGGAAACGAATTCCGGGCGGCAGCTCTACTGCGTCGTGACGGACGCGGAGGGGAGCACGGTGCGTTCGGATACGGTGCGGATCGTGGCGCGGGCGGCAACCGTCGCCTCCGGCGACTGCGGGAACGGCCTCACCTGGCTCCTGGACGGGAACGGGCTGCTGGTCGTCGAGGGCGCGGGGGAATTGGCGTTCGATGATGCGTGTCCCTGGGAGGATTACCGGGAGCAGATCGCCGCAATCCTCATCGGCAGCCACGTCACGGGCATCGGCAGATGGGTGTTCGGCGAATGCGCCGCGCTGGAGAGCGTGATGATCGGCAGCGGCGTGACGGGCATCGGCGACCGTGCGTTTATCGGCTGCACCGCGCTGACGGCGGTGACGATCCCGGACGGCGTGACGAGCGTCGGCGAAGACGCGTTTGCCGAGTGCACCGCGCTGGAAAGCGTGTCCATCGGCAGCGGCGTGACGGAGATCGGCGACTACGCGTTTTTCGGCTGCGCCGGTCTGCAGGCGTTCCAGGTGGACGGCGCGAATCCCGCCTATTCCTCGGCGGGCGGCGTGCTCTTCGATAAGGCGGGGACGCTGCTGATCCAGTATCCCGGCGGAAAGAGCGGGGCGTATACAGTCCCTGCGGGCGTGACGGCCATCGGTCAGGAAGCCTTCTACGGCTGCGCCGGTCTGACGGGCGTGACGATCCCGGACAGCGTGACGGATATCGGGCCGGGCGCGTTTGTTGAGTGCTCCGCGCTGGAGACCGCGGTCATAGGAAACGGCGTGACGGCCATCGGCAGATGGGCGTTCGGCGAATGCGCCGCGCTGGAGAGCGTGACCATCGGCAGCGGTGTGGAGAGCATCGGCGACCATGCGTTTTGCAGGTGCGCCGCGCTGACGGCGGTGACGATCCCGGGCGGCGTGGAGACCGTCGGCGGCGCCGCGTTTGCCGACTGCGCCGCGCTGGAAAGCGTGTCCATCGGGAGCGGCGTGACGGAGATCGGCGAAGCCGCGTTTTACGGCTGCGTCAGCCTGCAGTCGTTCCAGGTGAGCGGCGCGAATCCCGCCTATTCCTCGGCGGACGGCGTGCTCTTCGATAAGGCCGGGACCCTGCTGATCCAGTATCCGTGCGCCAAAAGCGGGGCGTATGCGGTCCCTGCGGGCGTGACGGCCATCGGGCAGGAGGCGTTTTACGGCTGCGCCGGTCTGACGGCGGTGACGATCCCGGACAGCGTGACGGATATCGGGCCGGGCGCGTTTGTCGAGTGCGGCTCGCTGGAGAGCGCGGACATCGGAAACGGCGTGACGGCCATCGGCAGATGGGCGTTCGGCGACTGCACCGCGCTGGAGAGCGTGACCGTCGGGAGCGGCGTGAAAAGCATCGGCCTCAATGCGTTTTCCGGCTGCGCCGCGCTGACGGCTGTGACGATCCCGGACGGCGTGGAGACCCTCGGAAACTATGCGTTCAACCTCTGCACCGCCCTGAAGGACGTGACCATCGGAAACGGCGTGACGAGCATCGGCTCCGGTACGTTTTCCGGCTGCGCCGCGCTGGAGAGCGTGACCATCGGGAGCGGCGTGACGAGCATCGGCAGCACTGCGTTTTACGGCTGCGCCGCGCTGACCGACGTATACTACTGCGGCGCCGAAGAAGAATGGGCCGCCGTCTCCGTCGGCTCGTACAACGATCCCCTGCTGAACGCGGCGATCCATTACAACTGGGTCCCGGCCGAGGCGCTGGTCATCACCGGGGACATCACGGACTACGCGGGGCCGCTGGGCAGCACGGCGACCTTCACGGTGGAGGCCACGGGCGAAGGGCTCAGCTACCAGTGGTGGGTGAAGAAGCCCACGGCGACGAAGTTCTCGAAGTCCTCCATCACGGGGCCCACCTACAGCGTGGAGCTCACGGAAGCGAGAAACGGGAATCAGGTGTACTGCGTGGTGACGGACACTTACGGCAACAGCCTGCAGACGAGCACCGTGCGCATGACAGTCGCCGAGGCGCTGGCCATCACCGGTGACATCGAGGACTACGCGGGGCCGCTGGGCAGCACGGCGACCTTCACGGTGGAGGCCACGGGCGAAGGGCTCAGCTACCAGTGGTGGGTAAAGAAGCCCACGGCCACAGGCTTCTCGAAGTCCAGCATCACGAGACCCACCTACAGCGTGACACTCACCGAGGCCCGGAACGGGAATCAGGTGTACTGCGTCGTCACCGACGCTTACGGGAACACGGCGCAGACGAGCACGGTGAGCATGACCGTCGCGGCAGCGCTGGAGATCACCGGGGACCTCACGGACTACGTGGGACCTCTGGGCAGCACGGCGAGCTTCACGGTGGAGGCGACGGGCACCGGGCTCACGTATCAGTGGTGGGTGAAGAAGCCCACGGCGACGAAGTTCTCGAAGTCCAGCATCACGGGGCCCACCTACAGCGTGGAGCTCACGGAAGCGAGAAACGGGAATCAGGTGTACTGCGTGGTGACGGACGCTTACGGGAACACGGCGCAAACGAACACGGTGAGCATGACCGTCGGCGAAGCGCTGGCCATCACCGCCGACCTCACGGACTACGTGGGACCTCTGGGCAGCACCGCCACCTTCACCGTGGAGGCGACGGGCACCGGGCTCAGCTATCAGTGGTGGGTGAAGAAGCCCACTGCGACGAAGTTCTCGAAGTCCAGCGTCGTCTCGGCCACCTACAGCGTGACCCTCACGGAGGCCAATTCCGGGCGGCAGCTCTACTGTGTCGTCACCGACGCCTACGGCAACACGGCCCGGACGGGCACCGTGAGCATGACTGTCGGTGAAGCGCCCCTTGCCCTCACCGCCGACCTCACGGACTACGTGGGACCTCTGGGCAGCACCGCCACCTTCACCGTGGAGGCGACGGGCGATGGGCTCAGCTATCAGTGGTGGGTGAAGAAGCCCACGGCGACGAAGTTCTCGAAGTCCAGCATCACGGGGCCCACCTACAGCGTGGAGCTCACGGAAGCGAGAAACGGGAATCAGGTGTACTGCGTGGTGACGGACGCCTTCGGGAACACGGCGCAGACGAGCACCGTGAGCATGACGGTCGGGTAAAACGGTATGTGACCGGGGGCTTCGCCGCCGGAGTCGCCGCTGCGGAGGCCAGGGGTTTTGTCCGCGGTTTTCTCCCGGGGAAGACAGCTGCGCGGGGCGGTATGCCGCAGAGCTCTTTATCTTTCCTTTCTTCCCCGATCCTTACCCAACCTGACCTCGGTATACAATCCGCATCCATTTGGACGCGACCCGGGACGGGACGTCCGTTTCCGGGATGAAAGGGCCGCGGCAGCGCTAAGCTGCCGCGGCCCGGACTTTGGAAAGCGGTCCGTCAGTCCCCGTATTCGGGAACGTCCAGGGCATAGGGATCGAAGCCGAAGTCCCGGATGCTGCAGGGGCCGTCCGTCCGGATCTCACTCAGGAGCAGGTACTCCAGAAACTCCAGCGCCTCGCAGAAGGACACCCTGGCGTAGTAGGTCAGCCGCTCCAGCTGGGCGGCGGTGGTTCTGCCGGTGGTGTTCTCGAAGACCAGGTCTCCGCTGCCGGAGAAGTCCGGCGCGTACAGGTCCAGGCTCCCGTGAAAGTAGGGCAGGGATGACTCCGATGAGGGCGTGAAGCTGTAGGAGACATAGCTGGTCCAGTCGTACGCGTTCAGGGAGATGAACGCGGAATCGGTCGACCCGTCGGGATACTCGTAGATGTTATACAGGATGACGGCCTCGTAGCTGCCCCCGTCCGCGTAGACCGCCCCCAGGGTGCCGGAGGCCCCGTCGGAATAGGTATCCCTTTCAAAATAACCCTTGTCGGCGTCGTCGCCGAGGGTATCGTTCCAGTTTGCCAGGATCCAGTTCTTCAGGACGCCGAAGGTGAGCGCCTGCCGGGACCCGGTCTCCCCGCTGCGTTCCGTCGGCGGCTCTTCTGCGGCCGCGCCGGGCACGAATTTGTAATAGAACGCGTAATCCGTCCGGAGGGGGCCGGTCTCGTACAGCTCCAGGGAGTATACGTGAACGACAAAGCAGCCGGGGGCGGAGACCGTAAAGGAGGCAAACTGCCCCTCGCCGCCGTCGTCAAAAATGACGAAGTCGGAAACGGCGTAATCCCCGGCGTCGGGATCGAAGGGGCGGATCGTCAGGACGAGATCCCGGGCATAGACGGCCGCGGCGGAGGACATCAGGGTGATCTCGATCCGGCCCGGGGTGTTGCAGTAGGCAAAGAACCTGTCGATTTCGTCGTTCTCTACGATCCCGGTCAGCGTGTCTCCGTTCGTCAGCTCAAAGTCCTCGCTCTCATAATACACGTTTTCGAACATGGCCGGGAGCGCCTGGTACTCCAGGTACGCGTTGACCTCGGCGTATTCCGGCAGACTGTACAGCCCGATGCCCTGGCGGTAGGCGGGGAGGTCCCTCGCGTCGACGACCTTGTGGATGGGGACGGCGAAATTGAGGTTCTGCCCCGACGTGAGGAAGGCGGTGGTCACGCCGATCACCTCGCCTCTGGCATTGAGCAGCGCGCCGCCGCTGCTGCCGGAGGAGATCGGCGCGGTGATCTGGATGCATCCGCCGTATTCCGCCCGGGAGGGATTGGAGACGATCCCGTCGGAGATGGAGTTCTGCAGGCGTTTCGGGCTGCCGATGGCGTAGACCGGATCGCCGCCGGAGACGGAGGCGGAATCCCCGAGGGTCAGCGCGGAGAAGCCGGAGCCCTCGACCTTGACGATCGCGTAGTCCACCTCCGGATCGAAGGCCAGGACGCCGGTGATCTTATGTACCGCTCCGTCGGCGAGGACCGCGTTGGCGGAAAAGGCGTTGCGGAGCACGTGGTGATTGGTCACGGCGATGCCGGATCCGTCGATGAAAAAGCCGCTGCCGGCGCCGCAGTCGTACCCTTCAGCGTCGAAGGTCTCGATATAGAAGACGGAGGGGGAGCAGAGGCGGTAGATCTCCGCGGCCGTGCGCCCGGAGGCGCCGCCGGACAGGATGACGGCGGTGTTCGTCGCCGCGTCGTAATCCACGGTGAAGCCCAGGGCGGCGCCGAGGTCCCGGAGCTTGAAGAAGTTGTACCCGCCCAGGTTGTATGCGCTCAGGCCGGCGTCCGACTTCCCGTTGATCAGGACCGTCTGGTTGGTGGGCCGGGCGGTGGCCGACTTGTCCTCGCCCACGGACAGCTCGTCCCCGTTCGGCGTGTATGGGAGGCCGGAGGTGACCGTGACGGTGCGGGTGGCCTCGTCGTAGCCCACCTCGAACTGGCTGGCCGTGCCGCTCAGCAGATAGGCGATGTCCCGCAGCTTGAAATAGTTGCTGCCGTCGATGTTGTACTTCTCGCAGTTGATCGGCCTCCCGTCGACGGTCAGCTTCTGGGGGGAGAGGACGACGTCGGCCGCCCCGGCGGACAGGGGCGTGAGGGCGAGCAAAAGACAAACGCACATAAAGAAGCAGAGGATCCTTCTCAAAGCAATGCCACCTCCGGAGACCCGGGGAACGGCGCGCCGCCGTTCCCCGGGATAACGGTGTCTTTTGCACGCAGTATACCACGGGCATACAGAGAACGCAATCGCGTGCGGCGGAGCGGATCCCTGCCGGGTGCTCACCCGCCGGAAAACCACTTGCGCAGCTTCTTCAGGACCTCCAGCGCCCGGAAGCGGATCTCCGCACCCTCCGAGGTGAGGAGCCGCCGTTCCCCGGGGGAGAACACGGCCCAGGCGTCCGCTTCCTCCTCCCCGGCGGCGGCCAGGCAGAGGGGCGGGAAGACCACGCACCACCAGTTGCGCCCCTCCCCGGCCCCCAGGGTGACGGTGAGGCTCTCGTACTCCCCGGCGGGGAGGGTGAAGCCGCCGTAGCTCCGCAGGGGGCAGGCGGTCTTTCCCAGCCGGAGGGTGACGGCGGTCTCCCGCCCCGCCGCCCGCAGGGCTTCCCCGGCGGCCGCCGCCAGGTCGGGGAGGGCTTCGGCGGTCACGGCCTCCGCGGAGGGAAGGCCGCCGCAGTCTTCCAGCAGGGGACCGAGGGCAGCCAGCACCGCGTCCCGGGCCAGGAGCTTTTCCGCCTGGCGCGGTTCCTCGTCGCTCTCCGCCACCACCCGGAGGCGCAGCAGCTTCTCCGGCAGGGCCTCGGCGGCCGCCTCGTCCATGGCGGCGGTCCAGAGGGAAAAGAAAAAGAACAGAAGGAAGAAGAGACCGAAATACCGCTTCATGCTTCATCACCGTCCGTTTGGATTTTTTGGAAAGAAGAGAATGGGGCTTCCCGGCATGCCGTGAGGGCGGGCGCTTTTGCGCCCGCCCTCAGCGTGTCGACAAAGTGTCGACACGCTGAGAGGCAAAATCAGAAAATGTTTTCTGATTTTGCATGGATTGAACGTGCAGGGGGATTCCCGTCCCCCTGCACACATCCCCCATGCGCGTCGAGACCCGGAATCAAGGGTTTGTCTACAGTCTGAGGGCGGGCGCTTTTGCGCCCGCCCTCAGTTTATCCCGTTTTTTCAAATTCAAACCAGACGGCCGGTGGTCTTTGCCCGGTCGCAGCGGATGCCCTTGTCCCGCAGGGCAATCAGCGCCGCGGCGGCGGTCTCCCCGTCGGGAAAGACGCCGAAGACGCCGGAGCCGGAGCCGGTCATGGCCGCGCCCAGGGCCCCCGCCTCCACCATGGCGTCCCGGAGCTCCCAAACGGTGTCCCGCTGCTTTTTGGGGAGCACCTCCTCGAAGACGTTGAACAGCCGCCGGGCCACGCCCACGGTGTCCCCCGCCGCCGCCGCCCTTTCCAGGCCCGCCGTGTCCGGCCGGACGCGGAGCTTCAGCCGGTCCAGAGCCTTGAAGAGCAGGGGCGTGGAGCAGCTGAAATCCGGGCGGCAGAGCAGCAGCTCCCGCCCCGCGAAATCCGGCAGGGGCGTGAGCACCTCTCCCCGGCCCTCGGCCCGGGCGGTGCCGCCCCGCACGCAGAAGGGAACGTCCGAGCCCAGGGGGCGGCTCAGCGCCTCCAGCTCGTCCCAGCGCAGAGGCGAGGGGGACAGCCGGTTCATGATGCGCAGGACGGCCGCGGCGTCGCTGCTGCCGCCGCCGAAGCCCCCGCAGACGGGGATGCGCTTTTTCAGCCGGATGCGGCCCCCGTCGGGGCCCGCGCCCGTCTCCTGCCGGTAGAGGACGGCGGCCCGGGCAGCCAGGTTCGTCTCCCCCGTGGGGAGATAGCTGAGATCGCTTTCCACGGTCCAGCCGCCCGTCCCGGGCTCCAGGGTCACCTCGTCGCAGAAATCGGTGCTCTGCATGATGCTGCGCACCTCATGGAAGCCGTCCGCCCGGCGCTCGGCCACGTCCAGGCAGAGGTTCAGCTTGGCAAAGGCCAGCTCCGTGAGGCTCATGGGGCGAAGAGCATGCCCAGAAGGGCGGTCCCGTCTTCCACGTGGGGGCCCAAGAGTCCGTTGGCCTCCGTGTAGCTGAGACCGGAGCCTTTTTTCACCCGGCTGTCATAGAGAATGTAGGGAACGTAGCCGTGGGCATGGCCCCGGGTGTCGGTGAGAGTTTTGTGGTCGCTGAGGATCAGGAGGCGATAATCCTTCGTCATTTTGCACAAAATTGTGCCAATCACAAAAAAATCCAGATCCGAGATTGCGTTTTGCTTTCCCTGGATGTCTCCATTATGGGTGCATTCGTCGGGAGCCTCCACGTGGACGGCCACAAAGTCGTAGCCGTCCTCCTCCAAAGCCTTCACCGCGGCCTCTCCCTTGCCCAGGTAATTCGTGTCCTTTTCCCCCGTGGCGCCGGGCACCATGATCCGGTCCAGGCCGATGAGGGCGCCGATGCCGTGGCAGAGGGGCACCGCAGAGATCACCGCGCCCTTCTTGCGGTAATGCTCCTCAAAGGAGGGAAGGGCCACGGCGGTGCCCTCCGCCCAGAACCAGATGCAGTTGGCGGGCAGCAGGCCCCGTTCCCGACGGCGGACGTTGATGGGATGGTCGGAGAGGAAGCGGAAGGACGCCTCCATCAGGCGGAGGATGGTCTCGCCCTCCCTGCCGCCGTGGGGCAGCCACGGGCCGCAGACCTCCGTGAGATGGTCGTGGGGCGGGGTGAGGACGAGACCTTCCGCGTCGCCCCCGTGCTGGAGGATGATGTGCCGGTAGGTGAGGGTGGGATGGACTTCCACCCGGGCCTCCTTCGCCAGGGCGGCGAAGGCCGGGTCCGCAAAGAGATCCTCCACCAGCTTTCGGCTCTCCTCTCCCTCAATGCCGCCGGAGGAATGGGAGATGATGCGCCGCCGGTCGAAGGGCATGTCGCCCTCCTCCAGGGAGGCCATGTTGCAGCGGAAGGCGACGTCGCCGGGCTGCAGGCTCACCCCCTGGGCAGCCGCCTCCAGGGGCGCCCGGCCGGTGTAGCAGCTGCGGGGATCGCAGCCGAAGATGGAAAGGATGGCGGTATCGCTGCCGGCGGGCAGCTCGGCGGGGCAGTTCTGCACGCTGCCCAACTCGCCCTCGGCGGCCAGCCGGTCCATGTTGGGCTTGTGCGCCAGCTCCAGGGGCGTTTTGCCCCCCAGCAGCGGAGAAGGGTCGTCGGCCATGCCGTCGCCGATGATCAGGATGTATTTCATAAGCGCCTCCCTGTTTTCGGAATAAGTCAGTATAGCACCGATATGCCCCCGGGGCAAGGGCGAAGTTTTCGGGGAGGACGGAACTGCCGGAGCCGTTCCGGCCGGGAGAAAAGGAGGAAAACCGTGTTCAGAATTAAAGGCGCCGGCCGTCAGTTGGCGCAGGCGGCCTGAGGGGAGGCTGCCGTGGCAGGAAAACGAAAACGAAAATACGGGGCCCGGAGCCTGACGGCGGGCATCGACCGGTATTTCGCCTCCATCAGCCGCACGGTGGAGGTGAAGGAACGCGTCGAGACCGGACCGAAGACCTTTGAGGAGCGGACGGTCATCAGCGATGCCGGAGAGCCGGTCCGCTGCCGGGAGTACCTGGCCGTCCCCACCCTGTGGGGGCTCTGTGAGTCCCTGTGCGTCACCCCGGCGGAATGGAAGCGCCTTTGCGACCCGGCGGAGCATCCGGAGCTGCAGGACGCGGTGCAGCGGGCCGCCGGTCTCATGCGGGAGTGGAGGGAACAGACCCTGCTCACCCGAAAGGACGTGCGGGGCCTCATCTTCCATATGCAGAACCGCCTGGGCGGGCTGGACGCCCTTCCCTCGGCAGAGGAGCCGGAGCTGAGCCTTTCGGAGAAGGGGGCCCTGCTTCAGGCGGAGCCCGATGAGGACGGAGACTGAGGTCCGCCTCCGGCGGGCGCGGCGGTGGTACGCCGCCCTGCGGCGGACCAGCAACGAGGCCTTCCTGCCGCTGTATTTCGACGAGAGCCGGTACCTGGTCCTCTGCGGGGGCGGCGGCAGCGGAAAGAGCATCTTCGCCGGGCGGAAGGTGCTGGAGCGGGTGACGACGGAGCGGGGGCACCGGTGGCTTGTGTGCCGGAAGGTGGCGCGGACCCTCAGAGACAGCTGCTTTGCCCAGCTGCGGGGCCAGATCGCGGAGCATTACCCCGGGAGCGGGGCCAAGATCAACGTGTCGGACATGCGGATCACCTTCCCCAACGGCTCAGAGATCCTTTTTGCAGGCCTGGACGACGTGGAAAAGCTGAAGTCCATCTACGATATCACCGGCATCTGGATCGAGGAAGCGTCTGAGATCACGGAGCAGGAGTTCAATCAGCTGGATATCCGTCTGAGGACGCAGTTCGACCAATATCTCCAGATGATCCTCACCTTCAACCCCATCAGCATCACCCACTGGCTGAAGCGGCGGTTTTTCGACACGCAGGACGAGCGGGCCACGACGCACCGCAGCACCTACAGGGACAACCGCTTCCTGACGGCGGAGGCCGTGCGGACGCTGGAAGCCTTCAAGGAAACGGACCCGTATTACTACCAGGTCTACTGCCTGGGCGAGTGGGGCGTCACGGGGAAGACGGTCTTCGACGGGCAGGCGGTATCCGAGCGGCTCAGCCGGATCGGGGAGCCGGTGAAGCGGGGCTTCTTTGAGGCCGGGGACTGGACCGACGCCCAGGGCGGGCCGGTGCTCATCTTCCGGGAGCCGGAGGAAGGCAGGCCCTACGTCATCGGCGGCGACACCTCCGGCGAGGGAAGCGACTGGTTCGTGGCCCAGGTGCTGGACAACATCACCGGGGAGCAGGTGGCGGTGCTGCGGCACCAATACGACGAGGACACCTACGCCGAGCAGGTGTATTGCCTGGGAAATTACTACAACGAGGCGCTGGTGGGGATCGAAGCGAACTTCTCCACCTTCCCGATCAAGAAGCTGGAAATGCTGGGATATCGCAATCAGTACGTCCGGGAGCTGCCGGACACGTACACCGGGGCCATCCGCAAGGCCTTCGGCTTCCGCACGAACGCGGCGACGAGGCCTGTGATCGTCGGCGAGCTGGTGGAGGCCATGCGGGAGGGGATCAGCCTAATGAACGACCGCACGACGCTGGAGGAGATGCTGACCTTCGTGCGGAACGAGAAACTGAGAGCGGAGGCGGAGCCGGGGGCGCACGACGACTGCGTCATGGCGCTGGCCATCGCCTGGCACATCCGGCCCCAGCAGCGCATGACGGTGCAGACAAAGGCGCCGGAGGGCGTGAGCCGGTGGTCGGAGGATATGTGGGACGATTACTATGCCGCGGACGCGGAGACGAAAAAGTACCTGATAACGAAATGGGGGAATCCAAAACCATGACGCGGCCCAGCGGAGCGGGCGCGACATGGAGAGGACGTTGCGCCGGAATCTTCGAGCGGCGACCAAGGGAAGCCGCGACGCATTCCGGCGAATAAGGACGAGGGGGGAGCCGAAACGGTGAGAGACAAGCGGGCAAAGCTGGATTATTGGCGGGATTGGGCGGGGCGGAACGAAGCCGCGCTGGGCGAGCTGCCCCGGAAGATGGACGAGCGGGAAGCGCTGTACCGGGGCGAGACGCGGGAGATCGCGCCGCTGACGCCCAGGGACCGGAACCGGGACGGGCGGCTGCGGACGACCGTGCACCTGCGGAACATCATCGCGGAGAACATCGAAAGCGAGGTGTCCTCCACCATCCCGCAGCCGAAGGTCACGGCCCGCCGGCAGTCTGACGAGTGGCGGGCGAAGATCCTGGAGGACATGCTGCGGAACGAGCTGGACCGGTTGCCCATGGAGACGCTGAACGACATGATGGAGCGCACGGTCCCCATCCAGGGCGGGGCCTATTGGCTGGTGGAATGGGACAACTCCCGGCGCACCGCCTCCGCCGTGGGGGACGTGAGCATCCGCATGCTGCACCCGAAGCAGGTGATCCCCCAGGACGGGGTCTTCACCGGCGTGGAGGATATGGACGCCGTGGTGCTGAAGCTGCCCCAAACGAGGAACGGCATCAAGCGCATGTACGGCGTGGACGTGGACGAGGGGGAATCCGACCCGGACGCCCGGACGCTGGACGCCGACGCGGACACCGCGGAGGACATGGTGACGCAGTACGTCGCCTACTACCGCAACGAGCGGGGCGGCATCGGAAAATTCTCCTGGGTGAACGAGACCGTGCTGGAGGACATGGAGGACTTCGAGGCCCGGCGGCTGCGGCGCTGCCGGAGCTGCGGGGAGATCATCGCGGACCCGGAGGAAAAGACCTGCCCCGTCTGCGGGGCGGCGCAGATCAGCGAGGGCGAGGAGGAGACGGAGGACGTCTTCACCCCCATCAAGACCGGCAACGGCACGGAGATCCCCGGGGCGGCGGCCAGCCTGGACGAAATGGGCCTGCCGGTGATGCAGCCCACGGTGCTGCCCTACTACAAGCCGGACGTGTTCCCCCTCTTCCTGCAAAAGAACGTATCTGTATTCGGGCGGCTGCTGGGGGACAGCGACGTGGACAAGATCGCGGACCAGCAGAACACCGTCAACCGCATGGAGACGAAGATCATCGACCGCTTCGTGAAGGCCGGGACGCGGATCACGCTGCCGGACCGGGCGGACTTCCGGGTGGACCCGGAGGACGGGGAGAAATGGTATATCGGGAACGCCGCCGACGCGAGCATGATCGGGGTGTATCAGTTCTCCGGCGATCTCAGCCAGGAGCTGGCGTACCTCGCCCAGGTGTACGAGGAGGCGAGGCAGGCGCTGGGGATCACGGACAGCTTCCAGGGGCGGAAGGACACTACCGCCCAGAGCGGCGTTGCCAAGCAGTTTTCCGCCGCTCAGAGCGCGGGGCGGCTGGAATCCAAGCGGATCATGAAGGAAGCGGCCTACGCCGAGTTGTTCAAGCGCATCGTGCAGTTGAAGGTGGCCTACGCCGACGAGCCGCGGCCCATCGTGGCCACGGACGACCGGGGCGGGGCGCGATATGAGGAGTTCAACCGCTACGACTTCTACGAGCAGGACGAAAACGGGGAGTGGCGGTGCATCCTGGAGGACGACCGCTTCCTTTACAGCTGCGATACCTCCACGCCGCTGGCCAACAACCGGGAGCAGATGTGGCAGGACGCGGTCCGGATGTTTACCGCGGGCGCCTTCGGGCCGCCCCAGAGCACGGAGGCGCTCCTGCTGTTCTGGACGAAGCTGGAGCTGCTCCGTTACCCCGGCGCGGGGGATACGAAGGAGTACCTGGAGAAACTTAGGGAAGAACAGACGAAGGCTCAGCCGCCGACGGCGGATGGAGACCGATAACGCAAAGGAGGGAACATCGATGGCGAAGGATTACGCGGGCAGGATCGGCAACACCGGGGCGCAGTTCGTGAAGGCGCCCGGCCAGCTGACCCCGAAAAAGGGGCACGGCAAGGTCGTCCGGGGCAGCGATCTGCGGGACGGCAAAGAGCGGAAAAACGGCGACAGAAAGTGAGGGGAGGAAGCATGAGCATGGAGGAACGCAGGGAAGATAGGCTGCCGGACGGCATGCCCGCCGGGCCGGTCCCGGTCCCGGGCGGAAGCGCGCCCCGGGGCCTGACCCCGGAGCAGATGCAGGCGCAGCTCTCGGCGATCCGGGCTCTGGACCCGGAGATCTCCGAGCTGAAGGACATCATGACCGGGGAGGCCGGGGAGAAGTTCCGGCAGTATGTGAACCGGGGACTGGATTTCGTGGACGCCTACACCCTGGCGGCCAGGGATCGGCTGCGGAGCCTGCGGGACCGCCGCACGGAGGCGTCCGTCCGGGCCAGCCTGGCGGGGAAGGATCACCTTTCCGCCACCGCCACCCGGGGAGAGGGCGGCGTCAGCGTGCCCAAGGCTGAGCTGGAAATGATCCGGCTGCTCAACCCCGGCGTCAGCGACGCGGAGATCCGCAGATACTACGCCGCCGACCGGCAGCGGATGGAAAAACGGTAAAGGAGGAAGAACATGCGCGGTTTTATCCCGTATCAGAATGAGGACGGGCGGGTGCAGCCCTGGGAATATCTCCCTTGCTCCGCCATCACGCCCAAGCTGGGCATGGCGCTGGTTCAGTCCGGCGGCAATCTGGCCGTCGCCACCGGTACCACGAAGCCCACCTACATCTCCATGGTGGAGAAGAGCTCTGCCGTGAGCGCCGGGGACGTCATTCCCGTCATCCGGGTGACGGCGGATCAGGTGTTCGAATGCACCAACAGCGCCAGCCTCAGCGGCGTCAACATCGGCAGCAAGGTCACCCTGCACGCCAGCAACGGCTGCCAGGTGACCGGGACCACCACCTCCGGCGTGGCGGAGATCGTTGCCAAGAACGGCGACGCCGCCGGCAGCCGGGTGCTGGTGAGATTTGATTGAGAAAGGAGGAAGACGGAATGGCGAACATCACCTTTTCCGAGGGCAGCGGCGTCAACGGTTCCGTGTTCGGCAACTCCCAGACCGGTGTGCGCATGATCATCGAGCGCAAGGGGGAGCAGTTTGAGCAGGAGTCCGTGATCAACCGCATCTTCAAGCGGGACAAGTCCACCCACTGGGCGGAGAAGTATACCAGCCTCACCGCCATGGAGGGCTTCCAGGTGGCCGGGGAGAACGGCGCCTATCCCACCGACGGCCAGGAGGAGGGCTTCAGCAAGGTGCTGGAGGCCGTCACCTGGAAGGACAGCTTCTCCCTGAGCCGGGAGATCGTGGAGGACAGCAAGACCATCGACCTGCGCAAGAAGCCTGCGGGCTTCGTCACCGCCTACTACCGCACCCGGGAGAAGCTGGGGGCGGCCCTACTGGGCGGCGCCATCAGCGGCAGCTCCGCCGTCACCTACGCGGGGGGCAGGTTCGACCTGAAAACCAGCGACGGCCAGACCCTCTTCCATGCCGCCCACCCCGCCAAGATCAAGGGCGAAGCCCAGAGCAACCTGTTCTCCGACGCCTTCAGCGCCGACGCTCTGGGCATGCTGGAGGTGAGGATGCAGAACACCCGGGGCGACAACGACGAGATCCTGGACGTGGCCCCGGACACCATCCTGATCCCCAATATCCACAGCCTGAAAAAGGCCGTGTTCGCCGCCATCGGCGCGGACAAGGACCCCGAGACCGCCAACAACGGCTTCAACTATCAGTTCGGCCGCTGGA
>JAEEGL011945549.1_pt1 | contig 32010 bp, 25 predicted proteins | sample 9134231 | NCBI WGS metagenome assembly JAEEGL01 (sample SAMN16246548, study PRJNA631951) | gut metagenome | biome: gut microbiome; feature: rumen; material: fiber-attached | host: Bos | place: Iran: Karaj | collected 2018-10 | reverse complement strand
GGCCGTATCGATGCGATGGGTGGTACGGCCGCATTCCACCTTTTCCCTTTTTGCGGCCGAATAAATGAGCAATTCGCACGGCCGCAGCTCTGCCTTTTTTCATTTGCGGCCGTATCAGTGAGGAAGGTGGTACGGCCGCATTCAGCCTTTCCCCTGTTTGCGGCCGAATAAATGAGCAATTCGCACGGCCGCAGCTTTGTCTTTTTTCAATTGCGGCCGTATCGGTGCGATGGGTAGTACGGCCGCATTCCTCCTTTTTCCTGTTTGCGGCCGTATAAATGAGCAACAAGGCCGCTTTCTTCTTTTTATCTTTGGCGAAGCCGAGTGAATAGCTAAGAATTGTGTTTATTTGTTGTGGTCAAGGCATCTATTACCTCCTTCGGTCACGCACGAAGCCGGATAGATGGCTAAGAATTTTGTTTGACCGAAATGCGAATTAAAGCAGGAAACGCATGAGACCCAAAATTCGTGTCATCATCCGGTTCGTGCTTTGACCGAAATGCGAACCGATCCCGGGGTTCGCATGAGACCCAAAATTCGTGCCATCATCCGGTTCGCCTCTGAACTCTGAACTCTGAACTCTTAACCGTGCCATCACGCGGTTCGCCCACTTGCCACTTTCAACTTTCAACTTGCCACTTGCAACTTAAAAATGTCCCCCTACTCTCCTGCCGGTACGACTTCTATTGCCTCGCCGCCGAGAGGCTCCCCGAAATCGGGAAATCCGTTTTCATCGAAACCGACCTTCTGCACGTGGCAGACCCGCATACGTCTTCTTGCCCCCTGGTTGCGCGTGTAATAGCAATGATACGCGATCCAGAGCTCGGTATGATCCGGAGAATAGAAGAATGACGCGTGTCCCGGGGCAAACACGTTTGCGTCTTTATTAAGCACGAAAACCGGCTCAGGGTATTTCTCCCAGCTGTCTTTCGAGAGCGGATCGCCGCCCTTGTACTCGATGACGCCGAGGCGGTAAGTATCGCTGTAGCAGCCGTTGGCCGAATAAACAATGAACAGCCTCTTCCCCGAACTGATAAAGAACGGCCCTTCGTTGAGCGGCCCGTCCGTAATGCTTTCCCAGGAATAGTCGTGCGGGTCGGAAATCGGGACCGGATCGCCCATCTCCCACGGCGTGATAAGAGGGGCAATGCTCAGCCATTGACAGCCGTCGATCACCTGCGAAAAACATATATAGTTGCGGCCGCCGGCAACGTCTTTATAAATTGTGGGGTCAATCGCGAATAGATTGCCGCCGAGAAATGCTTTGAAATGAAATCCTTCGAACGGATCTGCGCTCTCCGATTCGAGCACGAACATATGCTTCGTACCGTCCTCAACTGTGAGCTGGCCGATCGTATAAATGTACCAGTGCCCGTCAATAAAATACATTTCCGGCGCCCAGATTGACCCCGCCACCTCGTTTCCTGCCGAATATGCAACGAAACTGTCCGGGCCTGTGAACAATTCCGAAAGCAGCTTGCTCCGGTGGATCACAAGTACGCTGTTCTGAGTGGAAATACCGTAATAATAGTCTGTCGCATTGTCAAAACACACGAACGGGTCCGGCGCGGCTCCGGAGGTCACAATAAACGGATCTTCCCCGGGAGCATCGGAAATCCGCACACGCATAGTTTCACCGGGCTTCCTCAAAGGAACTCTTACATCGAGCAAGGACTCATCCTCCTTTATTACGAGCGGTTTTTGAAAGCGTGACGTCTTCGAACAGGCGGCAAAAGAAGAAATAAGCATAACTACCGCGGCAATCAGGACAATAAAATTAAAAAGTCGCCTTCTCAGCAGCATAAAAACCTCAAAAAAACAGTTACCCGTAACTCGTTGCCAGTTACTCGTAACTCGTTACTCTCTTACTCTGAACTCCGAACTCTTAACTCTAAACTCTGAACTCTGAACTCTAAACTCTGAACTCCTAGTTACTTGTTCCTAGTTCCTCCTCAGCGCCTCGACCAGTTCCTGCATGAGCGCATCGCGGTTAATGAAAGTCACGCGGCGCATCGGATGGCGCCTGACGTCGTGGCTGTAATGATGATCGTACTGCGGAATCAGCGCCGGAATGACCTCGGAAAACATGAAGCGGTCACCGTCGTTCAGCAGCCATGCCACAGCCGTAACGTCCCAGATCACTCGGCTCCAAACCCTGCCATTCGCGTAGGCATTTGCCGCCTCGACCGTATGCCGGACCAGATAATCGCATAAAGGATTCTGCCCTTTAAGCCAGTATTCCAGCTCCGGGCCGCTAACGTAGAACGTTGACGCCACACCCATGCACGGAAGCTGTACCACGGGACAGCCGCAGCCCATAACGACTCTCGCGGCAGCGACGTCCTGCATCATATTGAACTCGTTGGTGTCAAACCATTGTTCGCTGTGACCGCCGAGCCAGACGACGACGATATTCTCTTTTATCTCGGGCTTTTTCAAGAGCGCGGAGGCAACGTTAGTGATGGCGCCTATTGCCACGACGTATAAAGGTTTTTCGGGAGTATATGTGAGCGCCAGTTCCACAAGCATATCGGCAGCGGGGCTGTCGACGGGAGTGTTTTCATCGGGAAGATACGTTCTTGAACCTTTAAAAACGATCTGTTTAAGATCCTTCCTTCCCATGAGTTCGAGCAGATTGAGAATCTCGTCGTACGAACGTTCCATTCCGTCCTCGGGAGAAGTCGAATTGGAATTAAAGAAAGGAGCCGCCAGCAATGCTCTTATGTGCAGCTTCGGGCTTTTCACCATAAGAGAAAGCGCAAACTGGTCGTCGATCTCGTTATAAGTGTCGGTGTCAAGTACGCAGTCGATCTCTCCTGCAGGAACGCTCAGGTTTTTCAAAAATTGTTCTTGTGTCATATTAAACTCCCTTTTCGGCACGCATCGCGGCCGTTTTATAATAGTCTTATTGATCTAATTATATCCTTTGAACGCTCATCAGGTCAATTAAAATATCTTACCGCCGCCTCAAACATGCGCATATCATATTCACCCGGAACGTTCTTGTAAAGCCCGGAGCCGGTGCGCTCGCTGTGACCCATCTTGCCGAAGACGCGGCCGTCCGGCGAAGTAATGCCCTCCACGGCACATACGGAACCGTTAGGATTAAACTGGATATCGTTGGAAGCATTGCCCGAAAGATCTGCGTACTGTGTGGCGATCTGTCCGTTCTCGGCGAGCTGCCTGATCTGTTCTTCGGAAGCTAAAAATCTGCCTTCGCCGTGAGAGATCGGAACGCTGTAAATATCGCCTACGTTCGCAAAACTGAGCCACGGTGATTTCACCGAAGCGATCCTCGTGCGCACGATCTTCGACTGGTGCCTTGAGATCGTATTGAACGTAAGCGTAGGGCTGTTTTCATCTGCGTCAATGATCTTTCCGTACGGTACGAGGCCGAGTTTTATCAGAGCCTGGAAGCCGTTGCAGATACCGCACATCAGGCCTCCCCTATTGTCAAGCAGGTCGGATACGGCTTCTTTGATCTCTGCGTTTCTGAAAAAGGCGGTGATGAATTTTCCGCTTCCGTCAGGCTCGTCTCCGCCAGAAAAGCCGCCCGGAATAAACACGATCTGTGCGGTCTTAAGCTCGCGGGCAAACCGCTCCACGCTCTTTGCGATAGCGTCTCCCGTGAGGTTCCTTACGACGATAATTTCCGGATCCGCGCCTGCGTCGCGCATTGCCTTCGCCGAATCGTACTCGCAGTTCGTACCCGGGAAAGCCGGAATAAGAACTCTCGGTCTTGACGTTCTGACGAGAGGATGCGAATTCATGCGCTTTTTATACGAAATATCATATACAGGTGTTTTGGCGGGAGCGATGTTGCAGCTGAATACGGGTTCGAGTTTGTTCTCGTACAGCGTCAATACTTCTTCGGACGAAGCGTATACGCCGCGGTGTCTGAAGCCGTTTTCCGCAACGCATCCTGCCCTTTTACATTCAAATCCGGACGGGACAATATCCGCTTCCGTTACGCCGCTGTTCAGTTCGACGATGAACGAGCCGTAATTGCGGCCGAATATATCTTTCTGTGAAAGCGCTCCGTCAAATTCAAACCCGAGTCCGTTTCCGAACGCAGATTTTATCACCGCTTCTCCGAGACCTCCCATGCCGAAAGTGCGGCACGATGCGATCTTTCCTTCTTTTGCAAGGCGCCTGAGCTCAGAAAATTCTGCTTTAAGCGAATCTGCTTCCGGAAGGCCGGAGGCGTCGTGCGCAGGCGTAAATATAACTGCTTCGTTTCCCGCTCTCTTAAACTCGGAAGTAATGACATCGGACGTTTTACCCGTTGTCACCGCAAACGATACGAGCGTGGGAGGCACGTGTATATCTTCGAAAGAACCGCTCATAGAGTCCTTGCCGCCGATAGCTCCGATACCGAGCCTCAGCTGCGCGTCCAGAGCGCCGAGCAGTGCGGAAAGCGGTTTGCCCCAGCTTTTCTCGCCTCTAAGCCTCTCGAAATATTCCTGGAACGTCAGATATACGTCGCTGAATTCGGCGCCGGATGCGATAAGTTTGCAGACGGATTCGACCACGGCAAGATATGCGCCGCGGTACGGGCTCTTTTCCGATACGAACGGGTCGAACCCCCACGACATAAAGGAGCAGTCGTCGGTATGCTGCTTCTCGACGGAGATCTTCTGGATCATTGCCTGCGCCGGAGTTTTCTGATATTTGCCTCCGAAAGGCATCACGACCGAACCTGCGCCTATTGTGGAGTCGAAGCGCTCGGCGAGGCCGCGTTTGGAGCACATATTAAGGTCGGATGCGGTATTTTTTATGTTTTCTTCGAAATTATCTGATATTTCAGGCTCGAACGCAAGCTGCTTCCCTACCGTGACGTCGACGTGCTTTTCCGCGCCGTTCGAATTGAGGAAATCGCGGCTGATATCTACGATCACGTTCCCTTTCCAGCGCATCACGAGGCGGTTCGTATCGGTGACAACGGCCACCGGAGTCGCCGACAGATTTTCGGAATCAGCAAGTTCGAGGAATCTTTTTACGTCTCTTTCGCTGACAACGACTGCCATTCTTTCCTGCGATTCGCTTATCGCCAGTTCGGTCCCGTCGAGGCCCTCATATTTTTTAGGCACCGCGTCGAGGTCTATATCAAGGCCGTCGGCGAGCTCGCCGATAGCCACCGACACGCCTCCCGCGCCGAAATCGTTGCAGCGCTTTATCAAAAGCGAAGCTTCCGGATTTCTGAACAGGCGCTGCAGTTTGCGCTCTTCAGGTGCGTTGCCCTTCTGGACCTCCGCGCCGCACGTCTCGAGAGACTCGACCGTATGAGACTTGGATGAACCCGTTGCCCCGCCGCAGCCGTCGCGGCCCGTAGCGCCGCCCAGAAGTATGACGACGTCTCCTGCGGCCGGCCTTTCCCTGCGCACGTTCTTTTGAGGAGCCGCGGCGATCACCGCGCCGATCTCCATGCGTTTTGCGGCGTACCCGTCGTGGTAAAGCTCATCGACGATACCGGTAGCGAGGCCGATCTGGTTACCGTACGACGAATAACCTGCAGCGGCAGTTGTCACGAGCTTGCGCTGAGGAAGCTTTCCTTTGATCGTCTCTGAAACGGGCCTGAGCGGATCCGCGCCGCCTGTCACACGCATTGCCCCGTACACGTAAGAACGGCCGGACAGAGGATCACGTATGGCTCCTCCGATACACGTCGCGGCGCCGCCGAACGGTTCGATCTCTGTAGGATGGTTATGCGTCTCATTTTTGAACAGCAAAAGCCACGGCTCCTTCTTCCCGTCTACTTCGACTTCGATCTTAACGGTACACGCGTTGATTTCCTCCGATTCGTCGAGTTTGTCCAGAAGGCCTTTGGATCTCAGATATTTCGCTCCGATCGTGGCGACGTCCATCAGGCATACGGGCTTTTTATCCCTGCCGAGCTCGTGCCTGAGGGCAATATATCTCTCGTACGCCTTCTGTGCGTCCCCGTCTTCGAACCTTACGTTATCGATGATCGTGCCGAACGTGGTGTGGCGGCAATGGTCGGACCAGTACGTGTCTATCATCCTGATCTCCGTGATAGTGGGGTCGCGGTGTTCGCTTATAAAGTAGTCGCGGCAGAACGCAACGTCTCCCGCGTCCATCGCCAGACCGTACTTCTTTATAAAATCCGAAATTTGGGCGTCAGGAAGCTCTGTAAAGCCCGTTACGGTATCGACGCGGGTCGGAACAGCATACTCGGTTAAAAGCGTCTCAGGGAGCTCCCAGGCGGCTTCTCTGGCCTCGACCGGGTTAATGACGTATTTTTTCACCGCGTCGAGCTGTGCGTCGGAAACGTCGCCGTACAGCGCGTACACTTTTGCGGAGCGGACAACAGGTCTTTCGCCTTTCGATATGATCTGTATGCACTGCGCCGCCGAATCAGCGCGCTGGTCAAATTGACCCGGCAGATATTCTACGGCGAACACCTTTGCTCCGGACAGATCCGGCTCTTTATATGCGTTGTCGACCTGCGGCTCCGAGAACACCGTTTTTACGGCGTAGTCGAACAGGTTTTCCGTAATGTTTTCGGCATCGTATCTGTTAAGGATCCTGAGATCCTTCAGTTCGTTTATGCCCAGAAGCGTGATCAGGTCGTTTTTCAGTGCGAGTGCCTCAGATGCAAGTTCTTTTTTCTTTTCAACAAATATCCTGTAGATCATTTCTGCTCCTCCGCAGCGTTAAGTGCTCTTCTCCCGATGTCTTTTCTCCAGAAAGCGCCTTCAAAGCTGATCTTTTCAACGCCTTCGTACGCCTTCGAAAGAGCCTCTCTAAGCGTATCCGCCGTTGCCGTCACGCCCAGTACTCTTCCGCCTGAAGTGACGAGTTTTCCATCTTTTTCAGCTGCGCCTGCAATGTAAACACTATCGGCCAGTTCGTCGGGTATCGTAAGTTCGAATCCTTTTTTATACGACGCGGGGTATCCGCCGGAGGCCATAATAACGCACGCGGCTTTCTTATCGGAGAATTTAACTTCGATCTCGTCCAGGCGCTCTTCCGTAACCGCGCGCATGACGGTGAGCAGATCCGTCTCAAGGAGCGGCAGCACGACCTGCGTCTCGGGGTCGCCGAAGCGGCAGTTGTATTCGATGACTTTCGGTCCGTCTTTGGTGATCATCAGGCCGAAATAGAGGCAGCCCTTGAAAGTGCGGCCCTCGGCGTTCATTGCCCGGACAGTGGGAAGGAATATCTCGTTCATGCACCTTTCGGCCACTTCGGGCGTGTAGAACGGGTTCGGGGCAATAGTCCCCATGCCGCCTGTATTAAGGCCGCGGTCTCCGTCAAGCGCACGCTTGTGGTCCATTGACGACACCATCGGTACGACCGTTTTTCCGTCGGTGAAGGACAATACCGATACTTCCGGCCCTTCTAAGAATTCTTCCACGACGATCTTATCGCCGCTGCTGCCGAAAGCCTTGTCCTCCATGATCGACTTCACCGCGCCGGTCGCTTCTTCTCTGGTAAAAGCGATTATAACGCCTTTTCCGAGCGCGAGTCCGTCTGCTTTTACTACCGTCGGCAGGGGCGCTTCGTTCACGTATTCGAGCGCTTTTTCCGGATCGTCGAAGATCATGTATTTGGCGGTCGGGATGCCGTATTTGCGCATAAGTTCTTTAGAAAACGCCTTGCTTCCTTCGATGATCGCGGCGCGTTTATCGGGTCCGAAGCACGGTATCCCTTTCTCTTCCAGAGCGTCTGCCATTCCGAGTACGAGCGGATCGTCGGGCGCTACCACCGCATAATCGATCCGGTTCTCTTCGGCGAATTTCACGACTCCCTGAATGTCTTTCGCACCGATCGGCACGCACACAGCGTCGCGCGCGATTCCCCCGTTTCCGGGAAGCGCGTAGATCTCACTGACTTCGGGATTTTCTTTAAGCTTTTTTATTATGGCGTGCTCTCTTCCGCCGCCGCCAACGACCATTATTTTCACGTCGGTTACCTCTGTTTACGTTTATTCGTCCGGCCCGGCCGGATCAGTTTTCGGGGTTTATCAATATCAGTGGTGGAACAGTCTCATTCCGGTAAATGCCATGACCATTCCGTATTTATCGCAGCACTCGATCACGGCGTCGTCGCGGATCGATCCGCCCGGCTCGGCGATATATTTTACGCCGCTCCTTTTAGCACGCTCGATGTTGTCAAAGAACGGGAAGAATGCGTCGGATCCGAGCGATACGCCGTCAATGCTGTCGAGGTATGCGCGCATTTCTTCGTGCGTAAACGGCTCGGGGCGGCGCGTGAAATAACGCTGCCATACGCCGTCGGAGCACACGTCCTCTTCGTTTTTATTGATGTATCCGTCAATGACGTTGTCCCTGTCCGGTCTGCCGATATCGTCGCGGAACGGAAGGTCCAGTACTTTTTCGTGCTGGCGCAGGAACCACGTATCCGCTTTTGTCCCCGCGAGCCTGGTGCAGTGTATGCGAGACTGCTGACCGGCGCCCACGCCTATCGCCTGCCCGTCTACGGCGTAGCAAACGGAATTCGACTGCGTGTATTTAAGCGTGATGAGTGAAACGATCAGATCTCTCACGGCAGATTCAGGAAGGACCTTGTTCGCTGTGACGATATTTCCGAGCAGCTCGCGGTCGATCTTGAAATTATTCCTGCCCTGCTCGAACGTGATGCCGTACACCTGCTTATGCTCTACCGGAGCAGGCACGTAGTCCGGGTCAATTTTAACTATGTTATACGCGCCTTTGCGCTTAGTTTTGAGTATTTCGAGCGCTTCGGGCTCGTACCCGGGGGCAATGACGCCGTCGGATACTTCGCGTTTGATCATTTTAGCGGTGGTGACGTCGCAAACGTCCGAGAGCGCCACCCAGTCGCCGAAAGAGCACATCCTGTCGGTGCCTCTGGCTCTCGCGTACGCGCATGCTAAAGGAGAATCGTCGAGGCCTTCGATGTCGTCCTGGAAGACCGCTTTTTTCAGCTCTTTGGAAAGCGGGATGCCTACGGCAGCGGAAGTCGGGCTTACGTGCTTGAAGGACGTTACGGCGCACATTCCGAGCGCTTCTTTCAGTTCTTTTACGAGCTGATATGAGTTAAACGCGTCGAGGAAATTTATATATCCCGGTCTGCCGGAGAGTATCTCGATGGGCAGGTCGGAGCCGTCGTGCATAAAAATCTTAGCAGGTTTCTGGTTGGGGTTGCAGCCGTATTTAAGTTCAAATTCTTTCATTGTCAGCACGCTCCTTAATTGTTTTTGTTGATGATGATGTCCTCGGCCTTGCCGCATTTCAGGCAGACGCTGCGGACGAAGAGAGAAACTTTATTGTCCTCGTTGAGATTTTCCCATACGAGCGCGGCGAGTTCTTTTGCAGTGTTCGGAAGCTCCACTTCCTCCGGTTCGCCTTCGAACGAAGGGATGGGATTTCCGTCGCATTTATACGTGTGGATGAAGTGGCCGATCCCCGCTTTGGGCGTATAATCGAAGCAGTAGCGGTTGCAGATGTCGCCGGTTCCGTCGCTCTTAAGGATGGAGAGGCTGTACGTAAATGCGTCAGGGCAGTAATACGCAATGCCGGAGATCCTGGGCGTGAAGTTCGGGCTATCGGGCTCGAATTCGCGCGTAGCGAGCGCTTTTGTGAAGGCGGCGCAGTCGGACGGATCTTTTTTTATAAAATCGTAAATCGTGTCGGTCTGGTTTCCGTTCGTGATGATGTCCGCGCAATAATCGTCGCACTTAAAGTTCAGATACGGATTGTAGATGATGAGGCTGGGGTCAACGACTTTGGATTCGTCGAACGCTTTGGTGCGCATTCCGCCTTCGAACGCCTCGAAGACGCGGTTACGGCTGTTAACGCTTCTGCCCATGATGAAGTAGGCGATCAGCGCAGATTTACCGTCCGCGGACTTTCCGATCACGATCCCTCTCCCGGGGTAGGTGTTTTCGGACAACAGTTTTTTCAGATCATATTTTGCCATTTTAGTTTCTCCTCTCCGCTATTTCCCTGCAAACCTTTTCAAGCGCGGCGGGCAATATTTTCCATTCCGCCTGGCGCATTACTCTTTTCTGTAATTTTTCCGGCGTGTCACCTTCGTGTACACGCACTGCCTTCTGCTCAATGATGCGGCCGCCGTCCGGGATCTCATTGACGAAATGGACCGTGGCGCCCGTGACTTTTACTCCGTATTTCAGCGCTTCTTCGTGAACTTTAAGGCCGTAGTAGCCTTTTCCGCAGAACGACGGTATGAGCGCGGGATGAACGTTTATTATGCGTTCGGGATATGCTTTTACGAATTCTTCGGACAATATACACATGAATCCGGCGAGCACGATCACTTCGGCGCGCGTATTTTTAAGAATCTCCGTGATCTTATCTTCAAAATCCTTCTGCCCTGCGCAGGACTTCTTATCCACCGTATATGCTTTTATACCGGCCTCTTTCGCCCTTGTGAGCGCGTACGCGTCTTTTTTACTCGAAATAACGGCGCAAAATTCGCACGACGGCAGCTTACCCGCAGCGTGCTGATCGATCATCGCCTGCAGATTTGTCCCTCCGCCCGAAACGAGGACCGCGACCCTGACAGTATTCGATTTTCCGGAACCTTTATCCCCCACCGTGCACCTCCGGGTCAGATTATAACGATGCGCTCGTCGCCTTCGCACGCTTCGATCCTGCCGATGACGTACGCATCCTCTCCCTCGGATCTTAATATCCCGAGCGCCTTCTCCTCTTCGCCCTTCTTCACGACGATGCTCATACCCACGCCCATATTGAACGTATTGAACATATCGTGCTCAGGTACGGATCCGCGCTTTGCGATAAGTTCGAAGATCGGCAAAACTTTTACGCTCTTACGGTCGATCACAGCTCTTAACCCTTCGGGGATAGACCTCGGAATGTTTTCGTAAAATCCGCCGCCGGTGATGTGCGAGATGCCTTTTACGTCAACGCTTCTAAGCAGTTTCAGTACAGGCTTTACGTATATTTTAGTAGGCGTTAAAAGCGTTTCGAGAAGAGACTTTCCGCCGAGGTCAGGCTCGGGCTTCGTAAGATCTGAGTTCTCGACGTCAAATATTTTCCTCACGAGCGAAAAGCCGTTCGAATGGACTCCGGACGAAGGCAATGCGATGATGACGTCGCCTGCTTCCATGCGTTTATTGTCAATGATCTTTTCTCTGTCTACTATACCTGTCGCGTAGCCTGCGAGGTCATATTCGTTTTCCGGATAGAAGCCTGGCATTTCTGCCGTTTCGCCGCCTATCAGCGCGCTTCCTGACTGCACGCAGCCTTCGCACACGCCTTTAACGATCTGGGCAATGCGCTCCGGGACGTTCTTTCCGCATGCGATATAATCCAGGAAAAACAGAGGCTGTGCGCCGCAGCAGATGATGTCGTTAACGCACATTGCCACGCAGTCGATGCCTACGGTATCGTGCTTGTCCGCGATAAACGCGAGCTTTAACTTTGTCCCGACGCCGTCAGTGCCGCTCACCAGCACCGGCTCTTTCATTCCCGTAAGATCAGGCTTGAAGAGGCCTCCAAATCCGCCCACGTCCGAGAACACACCCGGAGTCATCGTACGGCTGATATGTTCTTTCATGAGTTCCACCGAGCGGTATCCTGCGGTGATGTCAACGCCCGCTTTTGCGTAGCTGTCAGATTTTGAATGCTTATTCATTGTTTTGTCCTTTCAAAGACCGAGCCGCGCTGATAAACACGCGGCTTAGTCCTGTTTGTCTATTTTATTCTTTTCCGTTCCAGCAGTATGTGCAGAGTTTGCAGCTGTCGAGTCCGATCGCTTCCACGATACCGTCCAGCGTCTGGAATTCAAGCGAAGACAGGTGGAGCTTCTCGCAGATTGCCTTCCGAAGCCGTTTTCCGCGCTCGGTGCTTCCGTCGCTGTATTCGTCTATGTGATCGAATCCTTCCCTGCCTTCAAGTTCCATTATTACGCGGCGCGCGATCAGTTCCATGTCGCTCGTCGCCCTGGAAAAATTCAGGTATTTGCAGCCGAACATTATAGGCGGGCAGGCCGAACGCATATGGACTTCCTTTGCGCCGTTCTCGTACAAAAACTCTACCGTTTCTCTTAGCTGCGTGCCTCTTACGATCGAGTCGTCAACGAACAGCAGTTTTTTGTTCTGGATAAGTTCGTGCACCGGTATCTGCTTCATTTTCGCCACCTTATCGCGTTCGATCTGCGTCGGTGGCATAAAGCTTCTGGGCCACGTAGGCGTATATTTTATGAACGGGCGGGCAAAAGGCACGCGGCTTTCGTTGGCGTATCCGATCGCATGAGGCGTGCCCGAATCAGGCACGCCGCTTACGTAGTCAATGTCAGAGGCATTGCCCAGCTCGGCGTCGTGCTTGGCAATTATCCGGCCGTTGCGGTAGCGCATCGTCTCGACGTTCACACCCTCGTAGTTTGACGTCGGATAGCCGTAATATGACCATAAAAAGGCGCATATACGCATCTCTTCTCCGGGAGGCGAAAGCGTTTCCACCCCGTCAGCCGTAACGCTGACGATCTCTCCGGGGCCGAGTTCGCGCACCGTCTCGTAACCGAGTTTAAGGAACGCGAATGATTCAAATGAAACGCAATATGCGTCATCGCGCTTACCGATTATAACAGGCAGTCTTCCTACTTTATCGCGTGCGGCAATGATGCTTCCGTCGTCGCGAAGGATAAGTATCGATGCGGTTCCTACGATAAGTTCCTGCGCATATTTAATTCCGTCAACGAAATTCGTCTTCTGGTTTATCAGCGCGGCGGTAAGCTCTACGGAATTTACCGCGCCTCCCGTCATCGCGTCGAAATGCTCTCCCGATTTTGAGAAACAGCGAAAGAGCAGATCTTCGGAGTTATTGATAACGCCTGTCATACATATGGCGTAAGTACCGAGCCTCGACCGGATGAGCAGCGGCTGCGGATCAGAGTCGCTTATGCAACCGATAGCTGAATTACCGTGCATTTCGTCGAAGATGTGCTCAAATTTGGTCCTGAACGGAGAATTAACGATGTGGTGTATGACCCGCTGCAGGCCGATATCCGTGCTGTACGCAGCCATACCGCCTATACGCGTGCCCAGGTGCGAATGATAATCCGTGCCGAAAAACACGTCGTCAATGCATTCGCGCCTGCTTGCAGCTCCGAAAAAGCCACCCATAAACTACCTCCCGAGCTTATTGTCCGAAACTTATCACTGTGCGAAGAACAGGCGGGAGAGCGTCATCGGATCGACGTACTGACCGTCCTTGTAAACACGCATATTGCCCGAAGCAATCTCGTCGATGAGCATCACGTTTCCGTCGGCGTCGTATCCGAACTCGAATTTGATGTCGTAAAGTTCCATTCCCCTCTTAGTCATTTCGTCGGCAACGACTTTCGTGACTTTCTTGGTCATTTCTTTGATATCGTCATACTGGCGGCCGCTCATGATCCCGAGTTCGATGAGTCCGTCTCTCGTTACCAGCGGATCGCCTTTAGCGTCGTTTTTGAAAGTCATCTCGACGTAGGAATCGAGCTTCGCGCCGTTTTCCACGTACTCGCTGTACCTTCTGAAGAAGCTGCCTACTGCGCGCAGACGGCAGATGACTTCGAGCCCTTTTCCGAACACCTTCGCCGGAAGGACTTCCATCGTGGTATCTTCAAGATTCGCGCTCACGTAATGAGTGATGACGCCTGCTTCCTTGAGTTTTTCAAAAAAGTATATCGACATACGAAGGTTAACGTCGCCAACGCCTTCGATCGTAAGGCCTATTGAGTTCTCGCCGGGATCGAACACGCCGTCTTTACCGGTGCAGTCGTCCTTGAACTTAAGGAGATAGTTTCCGTTGTCCAGAGCGAAAACGTCTTTTGTTTTTCCAGAATAAACCAGTTTTTTTGCCATTGTGCATTACCTCCGTGATTTTGCTCAGTCTTCGAGCAGTGATTCTATATCTGCGTCTTTCTTAAGTACGGTTTCTCTGTCTGCAGCCCTCTTCGCGTCCAGCCGGGCGGCAAGCTCTTTATCTTCGACCGCTATTATCTGCGCGGCCAGGAGCGCGGCGTTCGCCCCTCCGTTAATCGCGACGGCGGCAACGGGTATCCCGCTCGGCATCTGTACTGTCGAGAGGAGCGCGTCCATTCCGTCAAGCACCGGACCTTTGCACGGGATCCCGATCACGGGAAGCGTCGTGTTCGCGGCGATCGCTCCGGCCAGATGCGCTGCCATTCCTGCTGCGGCAATGATCGCTCCGAAGCCGTTTTCACGCGCCGCTTTTGCGAACCGCGCAGCTTCTTCCGGGGTTCTGTGCGCCGAATATATGTGTGTTTCAAAAGGGATCCCTAAAGTTTTCAACATCTGTACCGCTTTCTTCACGATAGGAAGATCGCTGTCGCTGCCCATTATGATTCCGACTTTTTTCATGATTGCCTCCTGCCGAAATAAATAAAGGCGCAATTGCTTCTGCATTGAAGTAAATGCGCCCAGACGGTCGGCTTATTCACTCTTTGTTCCGTGTGGTGCTCCACTTATCCGTCAGTCGCGAAGAGTGTGCAGTCTTTTTCCGACTGCGCTGCGATTCTACCACACACTTTTTGGTGCTGTCAAGAGTTTCCGACCACAATATGTTGAGTTTTTCCGGCCACGGTATGTTGAGTTTCAGGTGTTTGATTTCAAAAATTTCCGGGCGCCGGTCACGGCTTGAACGAGACGTGCAGATCGAGTTCACCGCTTGAGGTCACGGTCCAGCAGTTATAAAGACCGCCCTCTTCTTCGCTCACAGACAGCGTCCCGTCAAAGTCAACGTCATCCTTCCAGTAAACGGAACGGCTGAGTTTAGTTCCAGATACGGCAAGCGCCGGGGCAGTGTCTTCGGAAGAATAGACCTCGATATTCACTCCCGAATCCGCCATTAAGCACGATTCGCTTTCTTCGGCATTAAGAAGAATACCCGGCCCGGGCTGGTAAGGATAATATTTTTCGCCCGTGTCCTGATCATAAAATACAAAATATTCGAGGTCAACGGTCAGGCTTCCGCTTCCGGTAAATTTCACGCTTCCTCCGTACATCGCGCCCCAGATGATGATGCGGCCGATGCGGTTCTCGCCTACAAGTCTCACAGTAAAACCGTTGCCCATCAGGTTCGTGTCGAGGACAACTCCCACGAAATTTGTAAGGGTCAATACGTTCGTTTCGCGGTCGTACGAAATACTGTCATTGTCCGACATTTTCCCGTCGCCTTCCCAGGCTCCTCCGCGCACAACGTAATTGTATTCATTGCTGCCTGAGATCTGGTAGCGGATATATTCCTCGGAGCCGTAATCGGCCCAGGCGTACTTCCCTTCGAAATCCGGCTCAAGATTCGAAAGCCTCGGGAAGCCGTCCTGTGTGTCCTGACCGGGATCGCTGCCGGGATCATCCCACGGATCCGACCACGGTTCTTCATACCACTCATCGCCGAAATAGCTTGACCACTTGCTGCGCTCGCGGTATTTTTCCTCTTCGGCGGCGTGCTTCGCGTGTTCGCTGAAATATTGACCGCTCTCGCCGAAAATATCGAAGCCGAGCGGGTCTGCTCCGAACGAGGCAAATATAGCAGTGACGCCGATAAGTGTAGCGGCGATCGGCTGGAGTATGTTTTTCCTGCGGAAAGTGCGGTGCTGCTCCTCCTCGTCTTCCGCTGCCGAAACGTGTTCGTTGAACTCGTCGGGCTTAAGGTCCGGATCGGAAATGAGCAGATTCTCCTTAACCTCGGTCTCCTCGGAAGGGATATTGTCCTCCATACTCATATTAATAGTTTCAAACGCGTTGTCCGCGCCTTTTCCTTCAGATATGCGCCTTCTGCGCCACGTACCGGCTATGCTGCTCACCTCCCTGCAAAAACAAATTCAGGTTTCCGATCCGGTCAATAAATATAATAGATCCTGCCTTTATACCGGAATATTGTGAACGTCCACCTGCGGGAACGGGCACTCTACGCCGAGATCCTTAAATCCGAGCAGGAGGTCGTGATTAAGCGTCCTCGCGCCGGAGAAAATATTGGCCTCGTCCACTTCCCCGATGAATTTAAGTACTACGCCGCTGTCGGCCAGTTCGTTGATGCCCAGATAGACCGGTTTTACTTTGAAAATGTCAGGATGCGCGTCATAAATGCTCTGAAGCAGATCCGGGATCTGGCTCTCGAGTTTTCTGAAATCGGTGCCGTACGGAACGGCAATCTCACATGCGGCGCGTGAAGGCTTATCGGAGCGGTTAAGAATGTTCTTCATTGCGGAATTATTTACGATCTTAACGTTTCCTCCCGGATCGGTGATGCAGGTCGTGCGCAGTCCTATCGAAGTGACCGTGCCGCGGAATCCACCGACTTCAACGATATCGCCTACGTTATACTGATTTTCAAATACCATGAATGCGCCGGTAACCATATCCGCGATCAGGCTCTCAGCAGAGAAACCTACGACGAGGGCAACGATCCCTACGCTCGCAACGATAGTTGATACGTTCACGCCGATGATCGACAGTCCCCAGCAGATCATGACGATGGCGGCAACGTATTTGAGCACGCTCGACAATATCGACAGCACCGTACGTACTCTGTGATTTTTCGGTTTCAACAGGCTGAATACGAATACGAGCAGCGCTTCCACCGCCAGAACTCCGGCGATCATTATGATGAGCCTCACGAAAATCGAGAGATTCATTTTAACGTTCCCGAAACCGTTCCATCTTATCAGACCGGTGAGGAAAGCCACCGGTATCAATATCGCGATCAGAGCTCCGCATACTATAAGGCGGATAATTCTTGCTTTCTTCTGTGCAGGCATGCCGATCCACTCCTTTTTATAGCCGCTTTTTATATTAAAATTATACAAAAAACCGATTTCTGTGTCAATCACATTTTTATTTTGTTTGTATATTGACTCTTTTCCCGGCTTCGTGAATTTTTTTATAGACATTTGAGGATGAGCCGCCTTTAGTTTGACGGCTACAAGGCATATCATGGTGGCAAATCCCTCAAACATCTTGCGGTGGCTAAACAAATGGCTAAATAAATGGCCAATTAAAGACGGCCGCCTCAAAATAAGAGAATGCAGGGCGACTGCATTATACAGACACCTTGCGCTCTCTTGGAATTCCGATCATCAGCTTCTTGCTTTCTTTTTTCTATTGCTGATCAGCAGCGTAATCAAGCCCGCTGTGGACAAGCACATCAGCGCAAATCATAGACCAATGTGGCTGACATGCCGTTGGCTTCACAGTATTTGTTTACGAACTATCATGCGTCGAAGCCAACATCAAACACCTCTGAGATGTCGGAGATCCACTTCACATCCTTTTCGATAGCCGGGTTGCATACATAGAATGCTTATGTTTGTTTAACATGGCAGAGACAGACACCATAGCTTCATTCAGCTCTCCGGTCGTTTTTTTAATTCTCTATACTCGTCTTCACGCATCATACTGAAGTCCTCCCTTCCAGTGCTTTACATTGTATTATGCGTGGCGATATAAATCAATCAATGTGGCGGAATAAATGGCGAGATAAAAAATCAGCCTGCTTTGAAAAGCAGACTGACTCTAAAGCTATTGTTTATACAATATTGTCACAAACTGCAAGCTACGCGTAACTACATCTTTTTTGACAACATGTATCCATATTATCCTATTCCCACTCGATCGTGGAGACCGGTTTTTCGGAGATGTCCCAGAGCACACGGTTTACGCCGGGAACGTCGGCAATGATACGGTCGCGGATCGTTGTCAGCGTCTTAAACGGTATCTCAGGCACGGTAGCTGTGACGGCGTCAACGGTATTGACCGCGCGGATCACGACGGCCCAGCCCATATAGCGCTTGCTGTCTTTGATGCCGGTAGACTGGAAATCCGGGATCGCGCAGAAGTATTGCCACGGACGCTCGGGGAGCTTCTCGATCTCTTCCCTTACGATCGCATCAGCCTCGCGCAGAGACTCCAGGCGGTCGCGCGTGATCGCACCCACGCACCTGACGCCGAGGCCGGGGCCCGGGAACGGCTGGCGGTAGACCATATTATCCGGAAGCCCGAGAGCCTTTCCCACTACGCGAACCTCGTCTTTGTACAGGAATTTTACAGGCTCGACGAGCTCGAAATCAAGCTCCGGAGGCAGGCCGCCGACGTTGTGATGCGCCTTAACGCCCTTGCTTTCTAAGATGTCCGGGTAGATCGTGCCCTGTCCGAGGAAACGGATGCCGTCCAGCTTAGCAGCTTCTTCGGCGAATACGTCAATGAATTCTTTCCCGATTATCTTGCGCTTCGTTTCGGGATCCGACACTCCGGCAAGTTTATCGAGGAAGCGGTCCACGGCGTCAACGTAAATAAGGTTCGCATCCATCTCTTCGCGGAAAACGCGGATGACCTGCTCCGGCTCCCCTTTTCTCAGAAGGCCGTGGTTAACGTGTACGCACACCAGATTCTTTCCGATCGCTTTTATGAGCAGCGCGGCCACTACCGAAGAGTCAACGCCTCCCGACAGCGCGAGCAGCACTTTTCCGTCACCGATCTGGGCGCGGAGTTCTTTGATCTGCTCTTCGATAAAAGCATTTGCAAGTGTTTCATTTGTGATCCTTTTCAGTGATTCAGGTCTGATATCGCTCATGATATGCTCCTTTCAAAACTCTTTTGGCGCAGGATGCGCATTATGAATTAGTGTAGTTGTCGAAGTATCCCTGGACGAGCACGACCGGAGTGCCTTTATCTCCGGAGCCGCTGGTGAGGTCGCACAGCGAACCGATGAGGTCGGTGAGGCGGCGGGGCGTGGTGCCCTGAGAAGCCATATTGCCGACGAGGTTGCTCTGTTTAGCTTTGATGGAGCGCGAGATCGCCTCTTTAAGCGCATCGCCTGAGAGATCTTTATAATCGTTGTCCGCGAGATACTTGAGCTTCAGTTCGTTCGGAGTGCCTTCGAGTCCGTCGGTATAAAAAGGAGAAACGACCGGATCAGCGAGCTCCCAGATCTTGCCCTTCGGATCTTTGAACGCACCGTCGCCGTAGACCATTACTTCAACGTGCTTTCCTGTGGCGTTCTTCACGAGCGCCTGGATCTCTTCAACGAGCCCCTGCGCCGCTCTCGGGAAGAGCTTGACCTTGCTTTCCGTAGATTTGTTCGAGCCCAGCAGGCCGTAATTCTCATTGAATCCGCTGCCGTTAACGCTCTCGTTGAGTATGTCGTCGAGGCCGAGCACTATCCTGCCGCCCGCAGCTTTTAAGATGCGCTTGGTGCGCGCTCTCGTGTGGATGTCGCATGCCAGAACACAGTCGGTGTAGTTCAGAATGGTGCGGGGCTGATTCGCGAAAATGATCTCGACTTCGGCGCCCTCTTCACGAATAAGGTTTCCGTAATATTCGACGTAATCCACGCCGGTAAACTCGTGTTTATTGACACCAAACAGTTCGCGGTAACGCTCGAGCGTAAGTACGTCGGAATAAGGATTAACACCTGCCTCGTCGATCTTATCGAGGCTCACGAGCTCGTTGCCCACTTCATCCGAAGGGTAGTTGAGCATGAGAACTATCTTCGAAGCGCCCCTCGCGATGCCGCGCAGGCAGATCGCAAAACGGTTGCGCGAAAGGATCGGATTGATGACGCCCACCGTTCCTCCGCCGAACTTTTTCCTCACATCCGCGGCAATGTCGTCAACGCTCGCGTAGTTGCCCTGGCTCCTGGCCACGATCGATTCCGTGATGGCAATAACGTCGCGATCCCGGAGCTCAAAGCCTTCGCTTTTCGCGGCTTCCAGTACGCTGCCGGCCACTATGCCCGCAAGATCGTCGCCCTGGCGGATAATGGGAAGTCTGATTCCCCTTGAAACTGTTCCAACTCTTCTTTCAGTGCTCATACCAACTTTCCTTTCTTTATCCTTTCGACAGCCCTGAGCGTATTTTCCCTGCTGCCGAATCCGGTCAATCTGAAATATCCTGCTCCGGAGGGGCCGAAGCCGCTGCCGGGAGTACCTACTATGTTAAGTTCAGTGAGGAGGTAGTCAAAAAACTCCCACGAACTCATGCCGTCAATTGTTTTGAGCCATACGTACGGCGAGTTCACGCCTCCCCACACGCTGAAGCCCGCTTTTTCGAGCCCTGTGCGTATGATCTTCGCATTCTCGAGATAATAATCCACGAGTGCGCGCGTCTCTTTTTCCCCTTCTTCCGTATAGACGCTGTCAGCGGCGAGCTGGACGATATACGGAGTTCCGTTGAATTTTGTATTGTGCCTGCGGTTCCAGAGAGAGTTCAGCGAAACGCCTCCCACTTTAAGTGAGTGCGGAATGACAGTGTAGCTGCATCTGAGTCCGGTGAAGCCCGCGTTTTTAGAAAAGCTTCTGAATTCTATCGCGCAGTTCTCGGCGCCGGGGATCTCGAAGATGCTGTGCGGGATCTCAGGATCGGTGATATACGCTTCATACGCTGCGTCGAAAAGGATGACTGAACCGTTCTTAAGGGCATAATCGACCCACGTTTTAAGCTGCGGGCGAGTAGCAACCGTACCTGTCGGATTGTTCGGGAAGCACAGATAAATAAGGTCAGGAGCGTCCGCACCTTTAAGAGCAGGAACGTCGGGGACAAAGCCGTTGTCCTCGTTTCCGGGAACATAAATAAGGCGGTCCCACCTGCCCGTAGCGGCGTCGTAGTTCCCCGCTCTGCCTGCCATCGCGTTGGTGTCAATATAAACCGGGTATACCGGGTCGCACACCGCAACTTTATTGTCCAGTCCGAATATATCGCCGATGTTTCCGGTGTCGCTCTTCGCTCCGTCGCCGATAAATATATCGTCCGGTTCGATCTTTATCCCCCTGTCGCCGTAGTCGCGTTTCGCAATGCTTTCCCTTAAGAAAGCGTAGCCCTGCTCGGGGCCGTAGCCTCTGAACGTTTCCGCGCGGCTCATTTCGTCCACGCCTTTATGAAGAGCGCTTATCGCAGAGGGCGTGAGCGGGAGCGTCACGTCGCCTATCCCGAGCGAGATAAGCTGCGCCTCCGGATGTGCTTCCACGTATGCCTTCCTGCGTTTTGCAACTTCGCTGAACAGATAACTTCCCGGAAGTTTTAAGAAATTTTCGTTGATCTTTGCCATGTTACCTTCCTGCCTTTTCCCTGTTATTTCTCTTTTGCGCTCTGAATATTTGCGCATCCTGAGATATCATAATTCTTTATGTCAAAAACGTACGTCGCGCTGCCGGTCATAAACAGGTGGTCCGTCTCAGTGTCCCATCTGATATTAAGCGTTCCGCCGTCAAGTTTTACGTTTACGTTCCTTTCGCAAAGACCGAGGTACGCCGCCGCGGCAGCGCTCGCCGTCGCGCCCGTACCGCACGCCAGCGTTATCCCGGAGCCGCGTTCCCAGACGCGCATGCGCATATTGTTTTTATCGTACACGGTGACAAATTCCACGTTCGTGCGGTCCGGAAATTCGGCCAGGTTTTCGACCACCGGTCCGAGCACTGCCGGATCCGTTCCGTCAGCGTCGTCAACGAAGAATATACAGTGAGGGTTTCCGACGTCAACGCATACCGCTTTCATTTTTCCGGCTCTTACGGTGAGTTCCTTCTCTTCTATGACCGGCCTTCCCATATCTACTGTCGCGCCGGTGCAGATCCCGTCTTCGACAACGAGATCGAGCTCTCTCAGTCCGCTTTTCGTTTCGACCGTAAGATGAGGCTTTGTAACGTATCCGCTGTCGTACATAAATTTTCCGACGCAGCGTATGCCGTTTCCGCACATTCCGCCTTCCGAGCCATCCTGATTATACATCCTCATCCGGCAGTCTGCGATCTTTGAGGGACAGATCATTATAAGGCCGTCGCCTCCGACTCCGAAATGCCTGTCTGAAATGCGCACCGCAAGCGCGCCAGGGTCGCCGACAGTTTCATTCATACAATCCGCGTAAACGTAATCGTTACCGATACCGTGCATTTTAAACAATCTCATTGACCGCGCCTCCCCTTTAAGTTCATTCAACGTAATCACTCTTTGGCGTTTCGGGCCACACGCCTGCCTGCCAGGTAATTCCGTTGCCCGAAGTAGCTTCGTCGCTGCTTTTTTCAGCATCTGTCATAAGCATCTGATGATGGAGCGGATCGAAATGATACCAGCCCTGATCAGTTTTTACGATCGTCCAGTAATGCAGCGCGTTGTCCGCCGCTCTGTAGCCGTGTATAACGTACGCTTCGTGCCCTGCCGCTCTTAAAAGATAACACGTGAGCGACGCATAATGATAACATACTCCGTGCCCTTTTTGAAGCATATATTGAGCGAGTTCGAGATAGCCCGGAAATTCGGTGATCATATCGTCGTAATCGTAGAAGAAGAACGGCGTGCTCGCGGAGCCGTTATTCATAATGCTGTAAATTTTGCGGTAAATATTATCGCCTCTTGCGCGGTTAAGGACAGACGTAAGTCTTGCCTTGAAATCGTCCGGCATAGGATAATTATCCGGAGACATCGGATCGTAAGGCGTGTCAGGTATCGGAGAAACGGCAGGTTCAGGTCCGCGCGTGATATCAGGCGAGCATGTATCTTCCGGGCCGGGCGTCCGGCTGTCAATGTTTCCCGTATGTTCAGCCTGATCCGACGGGCGCGGAGTGAATGATGCGCCGGCAATATCGGTCGGGCCGCCGAAAATATCTATGGGAATAATGTGGCACGAGGTCAATAAAGACAGGAGGATGAGCGCAGCAAGTGCGCAAAAGCACACATTACGGCATATGCTGTGTTTATCTGCCGCCTTTGAACGACGGTTTGCGGATGTTTTATTTGAATAACAATTGCTCTTTTTGAACATTCAGCGTACCCTCCCGGTACAGCTGAAATTTTAGCACAAGCGCTTAGCGGAATCAATGAAAAATTAGGCCGAAGAGCTATATTTCGATCGCGGCGCCGTCCACGGATGCCCGCTCCAGCCTGTCCCCGCAGTATTCGAGTTTCATCAAAAAGAAAGGCGCGTCTTCTGAGAGCAGTTTCAGGAAAAGCCTGTCGCCCTCCCACAGATTAAGGGTTCCGATACGTTCTTTCGGTATCCACCGAAGTTCACCTTCGTCGCACACGCTGTTAAGAGTCCCCTCGAACCTGTCCGCGGTGAAAAGGAACATCTGCTCCGTTTCATATTTATCCGAGACGAAAGTAACAATGCCGCGAATTTTAGGTGAAACGAGTCTGAGCCCCGTTTCCTCCAGTGTCTCGCGCACCACGCAGTCCTCGGGGCTCTCGTTTTCAAGAAACTTTCCGCCTACGCCGATCCATTTACCGCCGTTTGCGTCGATCTTCTTTTTATTACGGTACAGCATCAGATAGCTGCCGTCTTTTTCAATATAGCAAAGCGTGCTGTTGACCAAAATAGCACATCCTTCCCCGCCGCGCAGCCTCAGTTCTTCTTTTCGAACGTTTCCGCCACCTGTTCAAGGTACCTGCGGATCTCAAGTTTCTGAGGGCAGACGCTTTCACACATGCCGCACTGTATGCAGTCGGAAGCCTTCCCGTGGCCGCCTGAAGTAAGTACGGTCTTATATAAGAAGCGGGTGTTCCAGTTCTTGAATACTTCGAACGTGTTGAGCGCGGAAAACAGGTCGGGTATAAGTATGTCCTGCGGGCAGGAATTATCTGTGACGCAGTACCTGCATGTCGTACAAGGTATCATATTCAGGCCTTTGAAAATGCCGCAGACCCTCGAGACGGCGTTCATTTCTTCGTCGTAAAGCGCTTTGAAGTCGCGCATTGAAGAGATATTGTCCTCCATCTGATCCATGTCGCTCATGCCGGACAATATCATAGCTACTTTATCGAAACTTCCTGCGAACCTGAGCGCGTAGCTCGCGTTACTCCCGCCGTTAAGAGAGCGGAAAATTTTGTCCGCCTCCGGTGTGAGATTTACGAGGCTCCCGCCTTTTACAGGCTCCATAATGATGACGGGCTTATTATGTTTTTCGCAGATCTCGTACTGCGCGCGGCTCTCGACCGCCGAATCGTTGTAATCTGCGTAATTGAACTGTATCTGGACCGCTTCGATCTCCGGATGTTCCGTTAAGATCATATCGAGCACCTGCGGTTTGTCGTGGAAGGATATTCCGAAATGCCTTATAAGCCCTTCTTCTTTTAATTTATACGCGGTCTCATACGCGCTGCATTGCTTAAATTTCTGGTAGTTGCGGGCGTTCTGTGCGTGCATCAGGTAGAAATCGAAATAATCTACTCCGCAGGCAGCTAACTGGGATTCAAAAAACGGTCTTATTTCTGCCTGCGAGTTGAAATAAGGGTCCGTAAGTTTATCGGTAAGCAGGAAATCGCTCCTTTTATGCCGTTTCGATACGCATTCGCGTATGGCAAGCTCGGATTTTCCGCCGTGGTATCCGTGAGCGGTGTCAAAATAATTGAAGCCGGCGTCAATAAATCTGTCAGCCATCTCGCAGACCTGTGCAAGATCTATCTCTCCGTCCTTCATCGGCAGTCTCATACAGCCGAATCCGAAGTTGCCTTTAATCTCGGGGAAAAATCTGTTTTGTTCCATGTTGCCCTCCTGATCTGTTTGATGTAAGTTGCGGGTTCCGGAATTTAATTAAAAAATAAAATCTCCGTCTGGACAGAGCGGAGATTAACAGCGTGCCCGGGGGGACTCGAACCCTCGACCCACGGCTTAGAAGGCCGTTGCTCTATCCAACTGAGCTACGGGTACAAAAGCAAGCGGGTGAAGGGAATCGAACCCTCACAATCAGCTTGGAAGGCTGATGTTCTGCCATTGAACTACACCCGCAGGCGAAGTGTATGATACCACAATCAAAAAGCCATGTCAATATTTTTTTTAATCACCAATCACAAATAGAAAGTGGCAAGTTGAAAGTGGCAAGTGGTAAGTGGAAAAACTCTGAACTCTGAACCCTGAACTCCATTTGAACTTCTGCGAAGCCGAGAGAACGGCTAAGAATTTTGTTTATTTGTTGTGGTCTAGGCATTCATCACTCGGTTCGCCTCTTAACTCTTAACTCTTAACTCTGAACTCTTAACCGTGTCATCACTCGGTTCGCCTCTGAACTCTGAACTCTTAACCGTGTCATCACTCGGTTCGCCTCTGAACTCTGAACTCTGAACTCTTAACTCTTAACTCTGAACTCTGAACTCTCTATACTCTGTTGATATTGCCTTCCGCTTTGACGCAGCACTCTTTAAAAGACGCGCGCACTGCCGCTTCATCTATACCGGAGCCGTACGTTGACGCACCGCGGAATACGTAAGCATTGTCGAACGCAGAAGAAATATCCTCGCACGCCCCGTAAACAAACCGCAGCGCTGAAACATCATCTTGGAATTCAAGACCGCACAATGCCGGCAGGCGAGTTCCCTGGTTCGGGGTCACTTTGCAAAGACCGCTCTGGACCGTGAGCCACGTACCTTTATCGTTCCCTGCAGTATCGAAGAAATACGATCTCCTCTGCCCCTGAGCAAACGACTTGAGCGTCTCATCACCGTCTTTCAGCAAAATGTTGAACTCTTCCGCGAGGCCGAAAAGCGCCATCCGGGCAGAAAAACCGAGAAGAACGGCGTCGGAAATATTGACAGCCGCGGAAGTTTGAAGTCCTGCGCACTCTACGAGCAGTTCGTCAAATACTCCCGGGCTGCAATGCGACCCCGAGAGCCTGCTTCCGCGCGTTTTAGGGGCCTTTGAGGATCTGCCGCACATATATTCTCCGGCGGCATTTACGAACGCCTCAAATTCGGCTTCGTCCTTGAAATTCACTTCATAATCGGGCGTTGTTTCCTGTTTGATCTGCTTTTTAGACTTCTCTTTATACTTGAACTCGTCGTTCCAGTCTATGAATATCTCGCCGGTGTAAAGGCCGCGTTTAAACTGGCATACACCGTCCTGGACAATATAATGCCACCCCGTCTTCTCTTTCTTCCCAATCGAGAGCTGGAAGACGGATTTTTCGGGCGTAAGTTCTTCCGCCCTTCCGGAGAGGTCAATATAATTTTTAAGGTTTGCGGCAATAATCGCGTTGATCATAACTGGAACCTTCTTTCAACGCTATCGTTTTCTCAGAAGTGAAATGCTTTCCTGAGGTCTTTTACTTCGTCGTCCGAGATCGCGACAACGTCTCCCAGACAGTGCGTCGCTATGACTGCTTTTGCGCTGTACTCCAGCACTTCGAGCTTATCGAAAGCGTTCAGGAGGCTCGAACCGGTCACGATAACACAGTCGTTGTCAACGAGCACGATCGGCGTCATATTGTCAAACATATCCGCTACCATATCGGGCTGCATGAAGCTCGCTCCGAACGGTACTTTTTTCACATTTCTCAGCATGATATACGACTCGGGGATCGTTCTGGAGTCGAATTCGGCGTCAGTTACCGCAAACGCCATAATGTTTGGCGCGTGGGCAATGATGACCGAGTTTATCTCAGGGTGTTTTTCGTAGATCTTTTTATGCAGCACCGCCGAGCGTGAAGGATTCTTCCCTTCTTCCTTCCAATCTCCGAGTATTCTTACAAGGTCGCTCTCTTCGAGATATTTTCTGTCTTTCTGATATGGTGTGATTATGAACGAACCGTCCGGAAGCTTTACGGAGAACGTTCCCTGAGCGCTCGTGAAAAGTTCCTGGTCATACGCGCGGTGGATGAATTTGCACATATCTCTGCGCGCGGCTTTCTCTTCGCTGCTGATGCTCGAATTAATGAATTCGCCCATCTTAACGTTCTGCTTCTCGCGCGAGATCATAACGTGCTTTTCAGAAAGCGGATGGATCGTTCCGATCTTCGATGCTTCGATCTGGAGGCGTGCGCAGTAGTCGAGAGTTTCAAACGCCATAAACGCTTTGAAAATATCAGCCGCACCTACAAATACGCCGTGATTTTCAAGCACGACGCAATTGTGCCCCTTCTCAAACTCCGCGGCTATCTTTATACTGAGGCCGGTGCTGCCCGGAACGTCATACGGAGCCATTGACACGGTGCCGCAGACCTGGGAGAAGTTCGGTATGAGGTTGGTCTCCGGGATCTTGCGCACGATCGAAAACGCCACGAGCGCCGGAGGATGAGCGTGCAGAATGCCTTTGATATCCGGTCTCGTGCGGTAGATGCGTTCATGTACCGGGAACTCGCTCGAAGGCTTATGCGGCCCGATTATAGTGCCGTCAGGTTTGACTTGTATGATGTCTGCGCGCGTTAAAGAACCCTTATCCACGGAACCGGGAGTGATCCATATATCGCCGTTTTCGTCTAGTATTGACAGATTTCCGCCGGAGGTGGTGGTCATGCCGTAGTTGTATACGCGTTCCATGAGCATCACAAGCTGATCTGCGGGATGAAGCATTTCAAAATTCATAAAAAACCTCCAAAAAACTCTTAACTCTTAACTCTGAACTCTTAACTCTCAACTCTCTAAACTTCATTAAAACTTCTGCGAAGCCGAGTGAATGGCAAAGAATTTTGTTTGACCGAAATGCGAACCGATCCTGGGGTTCGCATGAGACCCAAAATTCGTGCCATCACTCGGTTCGCCTCTTAACTCTTAACTCTGAACTCTTAACTCTGAACTCTCTAAACTCCATTAAAACTTCTGCGAAGCCGAGTTATAATTTGCCACTTGTCACTTGCAACTTGCCACTTGCCACTTGCCATCACTCGGTTCGCCTCTTAACTCTGAACTCTCCTCGCGACCAGTACGCACCAGCCGCCCTGCTCTTTTGAATCAACGACGCGGTAACCGCTCTCGCCGAGTCCCTTCTCCACGTCCGCGCGCCGCTCGGTAATAATTCCGGATAAGATCAGTTCTCCGTCCCGCGCAAGCAGCCTGACAGTATCAGGTATCAGCTTAAGTACGACGTCGGCAACGATATTAGCGACTATCATCCTGTATTGACCGCCCACACTCTCCGCCAGATCTCCGCAGCAGGCGCTGTACCGGTCCTGAAGGCCGGAACGCGCGGCGTTTTCCATTGAGATCTTAACGGCGAGAGGGTCGATGTCGATCCCGACCGCCTTGTCCGCACCTAAAAGCAACGCGCCGATCGCGAGAATCCCGCTCCCTGTACCGACGTCGAGAACATTGTCCGAACGCTTTAAATGTTTCTCGATCATTTCGAGGCAAAGGCGAGTCGTATCATGCTGCCCGGAACCGAAAGCCATACCGGGATCCATCACGATCCTTGTCCGCCCCGAATATTCATCAGGCACGTTCTCGTCCCACGAAGGCACGATCACGAGATTTCGGCCTACAGGCAAAGGCTTGAAATACTGCTTCCAGTTATTCGCCCAGTCTTCCTCCCTTACGGTCTCGGAGCCGGTCTTGTACTTTACGCGAGCGGCATTCAGGCGCTCGGTCATAAACATCAGCGCTTCCGAAGGATCATCTTCGGGGCTCACGTAAATGTGGACTATCGCGTTTTCCCTGTCCTTCGCCAGTTCCAGCAGCTCTTCCGATACGAGTTCGTCCGGCTTGAAATCAGATATGTAGCTGTCAATATCCGAGTAATCTTCGATATATATCCCGCCGCTTACGCACATTTCGGCTATAGACGAGACTGTATCCAGATCGGCGCGGGCAACTTTGAAAGTCAGTTCGGTCCAGTCTGCGCTCATACTATCTTCTCACCCATATCGCCGCCGGCAAGTATGTGGTAGTGCAGATGAGGCACGGACTGATGAGCGTCGGCCCCGCAGTTGTTGATCACTCTGAATCCGTTTTCGGTGAGCCCTTCCTGCGCGGCGATCTTCGCTATCGCAAGCTGGATCCCGCCTAAAAACTCCTTCTCGCTTTCGCAAAAGCCAAGTACGGAAGGCACGTGTTTTTTAGCCGCCACTACTATATGCACCGGCATCTGAGGGGCAATATCCCTGAATGCCACGCAGTATTCGTCTTCGTACACTTTCGCCGAAGGAATGCGGCCGTCAATTATTTTACAGAAAATGCAATTATCCATGATCCTGTCTCCTGTCGCTGATCCCGGGATCAGCTTTTTTATTCGTTAATTTATCAAACAAGCTCCGGAACTTTCTGAAGCATCGCGTCAATTGCGCTTACGTCTTTACCGCCGGCCTGCGCCATGTCGGGTCTTCCGCCTCCGCCGCCCTGGCAGAGAGAAGCACACGCTTTAACAAGCTTTCCGCAGTTGATGCCGGCACTTACGGCGCCGGGCGTACACATTGCCACGATCGTCACTTTTTCGCCCTTGCCGGACGCTAAAAGCACCACGCTCTCGCCCGCTTTTGAACGGAGCTGCTCGCACAGTTCGCGCAGACCGTCTCCTTCAAGCGCATCGAAACGGCCCGTTACGACCTTAACGCCTTTAACGACCGGAGCGTCGTTCACGAGGCTGTCAGCGCCTTTCTTCGCAGATTCCATCTTAACGCTTTCGAGCTCTTTCACAGCGCTCTTATACTGCTCCGCAAGCTGTTTAGCTTTAGCGGGAGCCTCGCCTTTTCCGGCTTTAAGAACTTCGGCCGTTTCTTCGAGCTGCGCCTCTTCTTCTTTGAACAGCTGTCTCGCAGCCTGTCCTGTAACAGCTTCTATTCTGCGCACGCCTGCGGCAACGGCGCTCTCGTGTACGATCTTGAACAGTCCTACGCTCGCGGTATTTTTAACGTGTGTTCCGCCGCAGAGCTCTACACTGTAGTCGCCCATAGATACGACGCGGACAACGTCTCCGTACTTTTCGTCGAACAGTGCCATTGCGCCCGTCTTCTTTGCGGCCTCGATATCCATTTCTTTCGTAATAACGTCGTAATCTTCGGCGATGGCTTCGTTCACCAGTTCTTCGACCTTAGCGATCTCTTCCGCGGTCATTGCCTGCAGGTGGTTAAAGTCGAACCTGAGCCTGTCTGCGTTTACCGAAGAGCCAGCCTGGTGCACGTGATCCCCGAGCACTGTACGCAGCGCTTTTTGAAGCAGATGCGTTGCGGAATGGTTGCGCGCCGTAGCGAGGCGGTCGCGGCGGTTAACGAGCAGCTGTGCTTTATCCCCGGCTTCGATCGAACCTTCGGTGCATTCTCCGATGTGGCGGAATATGCCGTCTTTAGACTTAGTGGTATTGAAAACGGTAAACGTACCGGTATCAGTCTTAATAACGCCGTTGTCGCCCGCCTGGCCGCCGCTCTCTCCGTAGAACACGGTCTTATCTGTGATTATTACGGCTTTATCCCCTTCTTCAAGCGCGGGCATCACGGTACCGTCCGCCTCAAGAATATAAAGGATCTTCGCATCTTCGCAAAGTGATACGTAGCCGTCAAATACGGTCGGCGGACATTCTTTCGGGACAACGAGCTGCTCTCCTGCCGCCCATGAACTTTCCCTGTCTTTTATGGCGTCTCTGGCCATCGCGCGCTGATTCGCCATCTCCTGCCTGAAGCCTTCTTCGTCGACTTCCATTCCGTTTTCGCGCAATATGTCGCGTGTAAGATCGAGCGGGAATCCGTACGTATCGTGCAGTTTAAAAGCGGTCTTCCCGGCGAGCACCGGAGTCGTTCCTTCCGCCGCGGAGGCTCTGGTCTCTTCCATAGCTGCGTTCAGCAGGCTGATCCCCTGCTCGAGCGTCATATCGAAGCGCTCTTCCTCGATGCGGATAACTTTCTTTATATAATCCTGTTTTTCGGCGATCTCCGGGTACGCGCCTCCCGAAAGTTCGACGACTACGTCGGCAAGTTCCGAAAGGAAGCATTTGCGGATACCAAGTTTTCTTCCGTGTCTGGCGGCGCCGCGCAACAGTCTTCTAAGCACGTATCCTCTTCCTTCGTTCGACGGGACAACGCCGTCTCCTATCATCATTACGGTCGAGCGGATGTGATCAGTTATAACGCGGATCGATACGTCTGTCGCCCAGTCAGCGCCGTACGTTTTACCGGACCATTCACACACTGTATCGAGGATCTTGCGCACGGTGTCAACTTCAAAAAGGTTGTCCACGCCCTGCATTACGCACGCGAGTCTCTCGAGACCCATTCCGGTGTCAATATTTTTGCTTTTGAGTTTTTCGTAGCTTCCGTCTTCCTGGCGGTCAAACTGAGTAAATACGAGGTTCCAGACTTCGATATATCTGTCGCAGTCGCAGCCTACGCCGCAGGTAGGTTTCCCGCAGCCGTATTTTTCGCCGCGGTCAAAATGTATTTCCGAGCAGGGGCCGCACGGACCGGTGCCGTGCTCCCAGAAGTTGTCTTCCTTTCCCATACGGATAATGCGCTCCGCCGGTACATGCTCCTGGTTCAGCCAGATGTCGTACGCTTCGTCGTCTTCTTTATATACCGTAACGTAGAGGCGGTCTTCGGGGATCTCCATCACTTTGGTAAGGAACTCCCACGCCCATGAGATGGCTTCTTTTTTGAAGTAATCTCCGAACGAGAAGTTGCCCAGCATCTCGAAGAACGTGCCGTGGCGGGCTGTCTTTCCTACGTTATCGATATCAGGCGTACGGATGCATTTCTGGCAGGTAGTCACGCGCCTTCTGGGCGGTATCTCCGCTCCTGTAAAGTACGGTTTTAACGGCGCCATTCCGGCATTTATAAGAAGAAGGCTCGGGTCGTTTTTAGGTATGAGCGAGAAGCTCGGCAGCCTTAAATGGCCCTTGCTCTCGAAGAAGCTGAGATATTTTTCTCTGATAATGTTGAGACCTAATTTTTCCATAAAAAAGCAGTTCCTTTCAGCGCACTTTTCATTCAAAATCGGGGTCAATCATGCGAAAACCCCAATCGGAAAAATTATACGCTCAGGAAGGAACTGTGTCAAGGCGCCAACGAGTCGGCTCTACTCCCAAAATCGTAAAATCGTAATACCTTTTTGCCCTTTTATTTACTTTTAATGCTGCGATATAAATTTAGGAAGTACGAAATTTGACAAATCTTGCAAAATTGGTCTTGCTATGTTTGAAGCTCCGTTTCCGGCCTGAAATTGAGCGAGCTCCGCCCGAAAAGACATACCAGATTATGAATATCAAGCTTTTGGTATGTCTCGGGCTCTGTCTCTGGCCTGAAATTGAGCGAGCTACGTCCGAAAAGACATACCAAATTCTGAATATCAAGCTTTTGGTATGTCTCAGGCTCTGTCTCCGGCCTGAAAATGAGCGAGCTCCG
>JAEEGL017377753.1_pt1 | contig 32011 bp, 7 predicted proteins | sample 9134231 | NCBI WGS metagenome assembly JAEEGL01 (sample SAMN16246548, study PRJNA631951) | gut metagenome | biome: gut microbiome; feature: rumen; material: fiber-attached | host: Bos | place: Iran: Karaj | collected 2018-10 | reverse complement strand
TTAAATTAGATTATATTAAAGATCATTCAGTTAAATTAACTGAAGAAAAGAAAATAAAAGAAGAATATAAAATTAATAATATTAATTTAGTTGAAAAATATATTTATAGTGATAAAAAAGATATATTATTTATTAATTATAATAATGGCGATATTGCTATATATAATACTAAAGATAAAACTTTAATTAAAACATTAGAAAATGTAGGTAGTATTGATCATTACTTCGGTAAAGATAAATATGGAAGAACTTATGTAGGAAATATAACTGATTCTTATATATTAGATAAAGATTATAATAAAGTAGGTCATATTATAGGTCTATGTAAGCTTGAAAAAGATAAAGTATATATTCTTCATAATGGTAAATATTATTCTCTAAAGATATATACTTTAGATGATTTATTAAAAGAAGCAAGAGAATATTTAAAATAAAAATGAGTGCATTAAGCACTCATTTTATTTACTATTTCTAAAGTTTTTTCCATTGTTGGAATACTTCTAACTATAATTAATTCTTTATTTTCTTTAACAGCAGCTTTGATATTATTTAGAATACCATATTTAATGTATTTTAATGCTACTAATTGATTAATTCTAATTAATTCTTCTGTAGTTAGATTTTTTTCTTTAATAAATTTATTAGGATCTATTAAATAAGCACCATCTTCACCAATAACTATATCTCCTTTATGAGGAGTACTTAGTGAATAACCGTGTTCTGCTAACACAGTACCTGCACTTAAAACTCTACTAATAAGTTTATCTACTAATACATCTTCATCATCTAAATCTACTATTTCTTGTTTAATATATTCACATGTATAAGCCATTACAGGGTTAAATGGAGTTCTATTATTTGTATCATAATAAACTTGACCAAGTTTAGGTAATGCTTCATGTTTAATATCTTTAACAGCATAAAAATGATCTTCTCTTATTGTGTTAACAACAGGATTAGTTTGATGGTATACTCTTAAACCAGTATATTTAGCTTCTTCACCTTTAACTCTTTCATATATGTTAGATCTAAGTCCATTTTTAGCAGGACCATATTTATCAAAATCTAATTTTTTACCATATTTAGAAAATAATACTATATTACTCAATTATATTACATCCCCTTTCTTGGCGGCATAGAAAAAATTTTACACCATTTTTTTAAAAAAATCAAATGTTTTTTTCTATTATGTTATAATTATAATAGTGAGGTACTATTATGAATGAAACAGTAGCAAGATATATTGAGGCATTAGATAGAACTAATAACAGTGAATATATGTTTACTCCTGAAGAAAAAGAGGAGTTTGATGCCTTTTTTAAAGAACATCCTGAACTTGAAAAAATGAGACAGGAATTACTTGAACAAAAGGTTCCTGAATTTAAACAAAATATAGCTAATTATTATCTATCTGATATAGCAAAATATAAAGATATAGAGTCTATATTAGGTGATATTGGTATTAATCTAGATGGTGTTAAAGATGTTACTCTTAGTAATGGAAAAAGAATTTTAGTATTTTATACTAGTGATTCTTTAGAACCTACAACTATAGAATTTGATCCTAATAAAAATGTTTTAGAGGAACTAAGAAAAAAACAATTAGATTATAAACAATATCAAGGATTAGATGCAGGATTCAATGCAGAAGAGATATTAAAAGACTTAGCTAAAGAAGAAAATTTATATATAAACGTTCAATTTATAGATAAATATGAACCTAGTCCGGAAGTACTTCAAGATAAAGAAAAACTTACTATGATTCAACAACTTCTTAAAAAAGCAAGTGAAAAAAATGCAATCTTATCTGGTGATGACAGATTCCAATATATAAATGAACAAAACTGTTTTATTATGACTAAGAACGGTAAAGTATTAGAAGCTAAGAAAGATGAAATGACTAATGAAATAGTAGTAGATTCTCCTAAAGAAGAAAAAGAGTTTAAAGATGAAACTGTTACTGCTAGTAGCCCAGAAGCTTATGAACAAAGCGTACTAAATGGTACTAATGAAGAAATAAAAGATGAGGATTATTCATTTGATTCTCCTGAAGAAGAAAAAGAAGAAACAAATAAGTATAAACAAGCGTATGATATAGTGTTTACTGAAAAAGGTAAAGAATTATCTGAAGAAGAAAAAGAAGAATTTATAGAAAATTTAAAGAAAATAGATGAAGGTGAAATGACTATATTTGAAGTAGATCCAGATTTAAGAGATGCATATCAAGAAGCTTTAGATGTAGTTCAATTAGAAATTGAAAATGAAGAATTAGAAATTTCAAATAGCTATACTTTAACATATAAACCTAAGAGAGAAACTAATAAAGAAGAAGGTGCTTCAGCATATTGGTATATTGCTTTAGTAGTATTATTAATTGCTTTTGCAATATTTATGTATATAGTATTAAAAAGATAAAAAATATTTATTTTTGTAGAAAAAATATGTATATTATTATATAATATATAAGAAAGAAGGTAATTATGAAGAAATTAGGATATGTTTTAATTGCATTAGTACTTTTAGTAATACCTTTTGCAGCTTCAGCAAAAGAAAAAGTTAATGTATATTTATTTAGAGGTGAAGGTTGTCCTCATTGTGAAGAAGCCTTAGAATTCTTTGATGCTTTATCTGAAGATGAAGAATATAAAGATTTATATTCATTAGTTACATATGAAGTATGGTATGATTCTGAAAATCAAGAATTAATGAAAAATGTAGCAGATGCTTTAAACAAAGAAGTAAGTGGAGTTCCATTTATAGTTATTGGATCTGAAACATTTAGTGGATATGCTGCATCTATGGATGGTAAGATTAAAACTACTATTAAGGAAGCATATGAATCAGATGATTATAAAGATATAGTTAAAGAAGTATCTAAAGGTACTTATACACCTGAAAAGTATAAATTTCCAGTTATTCCAGTTGCAATAGTAGCTGGTGTAGTAATACTAGCAGTTATAGGACTTGTTATATTTACTGGTGAAAAAGAAGAGGTTGAAGAAGTAAAACCTGAAGTAAAAGAAGTAAAAGAAGAAAAAAAGACTACAAATACTAAGACTAAAAAGTCTACAACAAAGAAAACTACTAAGAAATAAAAAGACTAAAGTCTTTTTTTTGGCCCGTTGGTGAAGTGGTTTAACACATCGCCCTCTCAAGGCGACATTCATGGGTTCAAATCCCGTACGGGTCACCATAAAAAAATTAAGAACTTATAGTTCTTTTTTTGTGGTAAAAGTTATAAGATTATGCTATAATTAGCATGAGAATAGGAAAACGGAGTGAAATATGAGATATAGTAAGCGTAAAATTATAACTACTACTGTTATTGCTGTTTTATGTTTTTTTGCGATTGTTTTTCTTATAATTAAGGGGATTAATGATTCTAAAAAGTTAACTGAAGCTGATATGAGTAATAGGTTAACTGCTAGTGTTTCAAATAAAAAAGAAGAGGAAAGAAAACAAAAAGAGACAACTAAGAAAACTAAAACTACTAAAGAAGAAAAAAGTGATTATTCTGAAGCACATGTAGTAGAAGTTAAAGAAAAGAAAACAGTAGATACTTCATTTACTGGTAAGTATATTGTTACTGAACTAAAAAAAGATGATAAAGTTTATACTAAAGAAGAAATTGATTCTTTAAGAAATGATGGATATGCTATGGAACTTATTATTAATAAGAATGGGTTAGCAACCGTATCTGTATTAGATATAGATAGACAATATGATGTATCAGGTTCATATTTTGATGATGGTAATAATAAAATAGAATATTCAAAGAATATTGGTAAAATAAGAATAAAAATAGAAAATATGGATATATTATTTGAAAAAGAATAAGAGGTGTAATTATGGAATTAGAATATTTAGGAGTTATATTAGAAGCTAAAAAAGAAGATTATACTAAGTTAGTTAATCTAAAAAAATTTTATAAAGAAACATTAACAGAAGAAGAATATAAAAACTTTGAAAAAATGTTAAAAACTAAAAAATCTGAAGTATCTGAATTAGAGAGTATAGTTAAAAAAATGAATGCATATTCTGATCAATATGCATATGAAAGAATAATGGCTATGTCTGAATCAGAATTTGATGCTATTAAAGAAAGAGAAATAGAATCTAAAAAGAATGAAATAAGAAAACATAATAAAGATATTAATGATAAGAATATATCTCTTAATAGTGAAATAGATGCATTAAATGATGAAATAACTCTTTTAAAACGTGAATTAGACGAAATGACAGCAGAAATAGGTGAAACTGGTAAATATACTAAAGATACTGTTAAAAGGGCTAAAACAATAAAAGAAAAGATTCAAGAAGATAATGAAAAAATTAAAAAAGCTAAAGAAACAATAGAAGAAAATGATAAATCTATAATTACAAGTGAAGATATTAGTATTGATTTTGAATCATATAAAAAAGAAAAAATAAATGAATTATCAGGTAAAAAGTATTTAAAGAATATTCCTGAAGTATCAGCGTTAGATGAATTCTTATGTAAGGTACAAAAGAAAGGTAAAACTCCAGAAGAAATAGAAACTGCTATGAATTCTTATAAAGAATGTTATATTGGTGGATATCAAAAAGAAGGATATGAATACTTTGATCCTATATATAGAAATGATTTTGGATGCCTAGATGAGGATGATTTTAATGCATCAGATACTACAGAATTATTAGAAAAGTATTTTGAAGTAGTAGAAAAAGGTACTAAAGGAGATACTTTAAAGGGTAGAATAGAAAGAAATAAATTAGTAGGTTATAATACTAATAAAAAACATAATATATCTGAAATAACTAAAGAAAAACTATTAAATGAGTTAATTTCAGGACTACCATTTTATAAGACTACTAAAGATAACTCTGTTTTAACTAGTGGAACATTCCTTAGTTTAACAGATAGAATTAATATACAAACTAAAAGATTAAATAAAGTAGCTATGTGGACAGAATCACATACTGAATTATCTTTATTTGCTAAATTAATAGACTTTATAGAAGAATTCTTTGAATTAACAAAGAATAGAGAAACTGAAGAAAAGAATATAGATTCTATATATGATATATATAAAAAATTAAGAAAAGGTTTCTCTAGTGAATGTTTTATTAAGAATAAAGATGCTTTAGAGTATATTACTTTATATGATAGTTTCTCATCTTCATGTAATAACCTTAAAGCGTTAGCATCAGAAAAGAGTAAACTATCCGGTAAAAAGATAGTTATAAACAAAAAAGAGCACTCTAAAACTGTTGATAAATTAGAGGAAGATATAGTAAAAGAACAAGAAAATATAAGAGGATTACGTAAGAAAATGAAGGATTCATTAGATAGATTGTCTGATTATCTATATGGTGTATTTGATGAACCAGAAGCTATTATGTATCCTGAATCAAGTGATATTAAAGAAAATATATTTAATGTATTACATAGTAAAACTGAAGAATTTTCATTAGCTTATGAACAAGATTACTTAAAAGAGTTAGAAAATGATCTATTACTTGCTAATAAATATCTTGAAAAATATGAAGAAGCTAAGATTTTAAATAGAAAAGCGGCAGTTGTTAAACTATGTGATAGTTTTGATGTGCAATCTGTTTCTCAAAGTGTAATAGATGTATTAATGGAAGAAAAAAATAAAAAAGGTCTATATAAGGCCTCTGAAATATCTGCTCGTATTAATGAAGCAAGAGTTAATTTATATTTAAGAGAACAAAAAGAAAAGGCCGTTAGTGATGCATCTAAGGCCAAGTCTGAGATCTTAGGAGCTGTTTTAAATCACTTAGATTTAGAAGAGACTAAGACTGATATTTTTGCTGCAATTTAGCATAAAAAAATAACTGATTTAAATCAGTTATTTTTTAATTATTTTATTAAATAATTTTTTGAAGAATCTAGTAATAATATTACCAGATTTTTTTACTTTTATAGTATTTTTAGAAGCTTTTTTAGTTTCTTTTACTGTTTTTTCTATTACTATATCTTCTTTATTTTCAATAGAACTTTCTACAACTGCTTCTTGTGTTTGCTTTTTTTCTACCTTTTTAATAGTTTCCACAGGTTTAACTTCTTCTTTTTTATTAATTTTTACATTTAATCCATTAGTAGTTACATCTAATTCGTTAGCTTTTTTATCTACTAATTCAGCATTCTTCATAGTGATTGTTGTATTACCTTCATTTAATCCTCTAAATGTAATTTCATATACTGTAGATCTATTATTAATACCATTTGCTAGTGAGTAATCAATACCAGCTATTTTGTTAATATTTTTATTTCTTGTAATAGTAAAGTATTCATTAGCACTTTTAGCATCTATTATTTCTAATAAATCAGTATCAAATGATATATATCCACCGAATCCTACAACACCATCTTCAGCTTCAGATACGTTGTCTATTACCATATTGACTTTAAATTCATCACCAACATTAACATTATTTTGTCCTTCAAATTTAATTGCTCCAGATCCTTTTGCATACGCATAAGATGGAATACATAATAATGTTACTAATGCTCCTACAAATATTCCTTTTTTCATATAAAATTCCCCCTTGAAAATTTATGCCATAGTACTCTCTACATAAATTTGCAAGCTATTATATCATTAGTGTCTAAATAATGCAAATTTTTTGCATTGCTTTAAAACAATTGTGTAAAATTTTGACACTTTTTCTATCTTAAATATATCACAATAACTTAAATAAGTAAAACTATTTTTTTATGTATATTCCACAATAAAATGTAAAAAAACGCGTAAAATTAAAATTTATGTGTTCTGAACATCTGTGGAAAATGTCAAAAAAATATACTTTTCCACAGGGCAAAGAACACCCGAAATAGTTACTCACTTTTCGTTGAAAAATAAATGAAAAAAGCACATTAAATTGTGCGTTTTTTCTTGCAAAATTGACTATAAAAAGGTATAATGATAATAGAATAATAGGATAGTATAGTGAGAGAATATATCTATTCCTTGTTTTTACAAGGAAAACACTATATTAACTATGTATTTTTCGTGGTGGGATAATTACGCTCTACTACTAAAATTAAAAATAAAAGGGAAAGAGTTTTTTAGAAAATAAAAAATGAGAGGTGTTTTTTATGGGCAAAGTTAGAAAAGGAAAAATATTAGTAATTGCTATTCTAATGATGGTAGCATCATTCTTTGCATTTACTGGAAAGGCTGAAGCGTACTATAAAGCTACAGGACTTGGGTTTTTAAAATATGTAGATTTAAGCGATGAATACTATTCTCCTGATGGTGATAGCTCTTTTTGGTGTGGCCTATCTCCAAAAATCCATTTGTATGCTAATGGTGAAGAATTAAACTTTCTAGATTATGGATGGACAGGTACTCCTAGAATTTACGGTGCTCGTAATTCTACTGGTGGTCCTAACTGTAAGCCTACTTCATTCTTTTTACCAGAATCTTATCAGGACGTTGATATGTACCTATTTGGTTCTTATAATGATCACTTAAATATAAATGGAATGGGTATTTTAGATTGGTATGATAATCCTGAATTTGAAGGTGAACCTATTAGAGATTTAATCGAATCTGATCGTTTAACACCTGATGATGAATTACATTTTTATGCTAAACTTGCTCCTATTATAACTATATATGTAAATGGTCATCCAAGAGATGTTGTTGTTGGTAAAATGTACAGCCCTGTTTACCTTGACTATGACTATGAAGCAGAGCCTGGTGTAGAAGCATCAAACTCATTTAAGCATAATAGTGATATTATTCATTTTGATTCTACTCAACCATTCTGGGATAATGTAACTTATACAAAACGTGTTAATGGTGAATGGGAAGATCATGTAGTTACTACTGAAAGATATTTTAGAGATATTACTTCTGTTAACGAAAGGAGTAAATTACTTCCTAAAGAATCAAAAGAAATCCATGTAGATATGCCTCAAATCATTCCTTTTACTGGAAGATGTCATATTTCTAAAAATTGGTGTTCAGGAAAATGTGGCCATGAAGCGGCAGACTGTTCTTTATATGACGTATTCAAAGATGCTGAGGTAACATGGGATAGAAGATATGATCTTGCTCAAACATATTGGATTGAAAAATCACCTGAATACCATGAATATTTAGGATTTATTGACTCAAATGGTAATACTTATGGAAACTTACTAACTATTACACCAGATATGGATGGCAAAGTATTTACTATTTTAGTAGATTCTGATATGACTTGTACATTAGATACTTTCCATGCAAGTCAAAATGATTTATATAGATATTATAAAGATGAAGTTCCAGAAACTAAAAATCATGATAATTTCGCTGTAACTGGTTACAAACTAAATGGTCAATTTGACAGCGAATATTTATCAAGAGAAATGGAAAAGAGAAAATTAAACAGAGAAAACTATGTTGATAATTATTATAGTACATGTTTACCATATAACGTATATATGGAGGCAGAATATAAAATTGAAGATTCTTTAATAAAAAATTATGCTGTTATTTGGAGTGGAAAACAAATTGATAGAGTAACAAGAAATTCAAATTATACTTTACCTAGTGAAGGAAATATAAAAGAGGCCGATACTAAAATTGTTACATTAAAATATCAAGATGGACAAACTGCTGATCAAAATCTTACTTATACAATAGAATATAATCCAATTGGATTTACTATTGGTGGTGTTCATTATGATTTCGGTGAACAATTGTTAGTTACTAAAGATCTTATACTAATGGATGATTATGAACAAATAATCTCTGGACCTGAATTACCAACTCCTACAAGAACAAATTATATATTCAAAGGTTGGTTTGATGCTCCTTTAGGCGGACATTTAATTACTGATCCTATTAAAGATAATGTTACTATTGCATATGCACAATGGGGAGATCCTGATTATGTAACAATTATTAGACCTGATGGCATAGCTACTGATGTAATAAAAGGTTCACAATATACAATGCCTGATATTCCGTCAAAAGAAGATGAAGTAACAGGAAGAGTTAGATTTGTTTATAATGATGGAACAGATAAAGAAAGTATTTCGCTTGTTGTAAAAAAATATACTAAAAAAGGAATTATTTGCAAAGAAACTGGAACTCGTTATAGTATTGGCCAAGTTATAATTGCAAATGAAAATATGACTCTTGTTGGAGATTATGCTTCGTATAAGCTCTCTGCTACATTCCCAAGTGATCCTGTAAAAGATGGCTATACATTTGAAGGTTGGTTTGATGCTTTAGATGGCGGCGAAAAATATTATGATTATTCTGGAGATAAAGATATTACTTTATACGGACGTTTCCGTAGTGATAATGAATTAGTTAGAATGTATTATCCTGATAGTTGTAATAGAGCGGATGATGTACATGAACCATTTACTGAATATGTACCTAAAGATTCTGAATATACTTTAGCTTCTAATTATGTTATTATTTATAACAATTCTGCAAATTTTCATTATGAAGATGGAGTAACTCCTGATCTTTCAGTACTATATTCTTATGTAACTGGTCCATCTAGATGGATAATTGATGGTGAATATTATGATTTAAATCAAACAATAACTGCAGATTCAGATAAAGTAATTCATGGAGACATGATTCATGTATTTACAGCAGTTGAATTTCCTGAAGATCCTGTAAGACCAGGATATGTATTCCTTGGATGGTTTGATGAAAATGGTAAAAAATATACAGAATATCAAAGTACTACTAAAGGAAATGAGACAGTACACTTCTATGCTCATTGGCAAGAAGAAAGTGATTATGCTTTACCAGAAATTCCTGCTAAGAGTCCTGAAGTTGTAGCAACTGTTACATTAAAATTTCAAGATGGACTTACTAAAGATAAAACTAAACAAGTATATAAAATATATAATGCTGTTGATTATATTGTTGATGGTGGAGGATATGATAATGAACACTTTAGTGTAGGAGATACAATCCATGTTACAAGTGGAATGTCTATAACTCCATATTATGATGAAATAGTTGTAGGTGTTGATTTCTATTCGGCTTCAAGAGAAGGATATTATTTCCAAGGTTGGTTTGACCAAGAAGAAGGTGGAACTAAATATACTTCATATAATGGAGAGGAAGATTTAACATTATATGCTCAATGGACTACAGAACCAATGAGTTCTTTATGTAAGAGAGCTACTACACTTCATACTGATTCTAAAGGTGTTCCATATGGTAATATTCCTGAAGCTGGAGTATTAAAAGTTGGAGATGCGTTCGACTGTGATGTTAATGGCGATGGTGTATATGATGCAGAAACTGAAAGATTCTACTATGTAAATGATTTCTATGATGTTGATACAGGGGAATATGATCACAATATAGCTGCTTTAATCTACTATACAGATTATATGGGTAGACCAATAACAGACCTTAATGATCAAACATTTACTAAATGGAATAACTCTGATATTCCAAATGATGGACCAACTGCTGCTATAACATATTTACCAACTAATGTAGATTGGCCAAATGCACATTTATATAAAACAAAGAGATATCCTGGTGGTAAATCTAATAAAGTTGGACCAATTGATGAAGTAGATTATTCTGGTTATTCTGCTAGAATGCTTTCTAGGAAAGAAGTAATAGATAGTGGTTGTGTATTTAACTATAACATTAAACAAAAAAGACAATACTATAACTTTAACCATAGTTGTGATTTCTTAGGAGAAAATATTAGATATAACAATTCTGGTAAACAACCAGCTGAAAGAGGTTATTGGTTAGATAACCATGGTGGTTATTGTAAAGGAACTGAAGGTTGTGAAGACCCAAGACCATACGCATGGAACTTAATAATGAATAATCGTCAATCTTATGGATTAAATGGAGAATACTGGGATGGATTACATATCCAAATGAGAGAAACTTACTATGAAAGAGGAGTAAGACCAGTTATTGATGTTCCAAGAAATCAAATTGAAGATAATCCTGCTGAAAATGTAATGCATACAATTACATATCCTGAAGGAGATACTCAAGATGTTATTCATGGTGGAACATTCATGTTTGGTAATGTTAATAGTAAATCTACTATTTCATCGACTACAACAGTAACATTTAATTATAACGATGGAGAGACTGAAGATTATGTAGCTACTGCTACTAAACTTTCTATTCCAACTGCCTATAAGATTGGTAATACTAGATATGATCCTGGATCTATGTTACTTGTATTACAAGATTATCAATTAGAATATATTTATGTAGACACATTAGAATCAGTTGTATTCCCAGACAATCCTACAAGAGATGGTTATACATTTGTTGGATGGTTTGATGCTGAGTATGGTGGTAACGAATATACATCATATAGTGAAACTGAAGATATTACACTATATGCAAGATGGAATCCAACGGGTGGTGGTGGAAGTACTGCAGATGTATTATGTAGAAGAGCTACTACTCTTCATCAAAAAGAATGTGAAACAACTAGTGGATACCTTCAACCATTTTGTAATTCAGCGGCTAGTGGATATGGAGAAAATGGTTCACAAGGGACTAGAACTATTACATATGGTAATTTAGGTATTTCTGGAGAATTACATTCGGGAGATGCATTTGATTGTGATGTTAATGGCGATGGATTATATGATTCTGAAACTGAAAGATTTTACTATGTAAGTGATTATTATGATACTAATACAAAAGAGTTTAATAATGATTATGCAGCACTTATTTATGATTCAAATATGTTTAATGATGAAAGAACAATAAATAGTGGGAAATTAGCATATAATACTATTTATGCTACTGAGAGTGTAGTTAAAGGACCTACAGTTGCAGCAACTGCACTTCCTTCAGCCGAATTATGGAATAATATTAGCCTAAAAGATACAACAAGACAAATATTAACTAATAGTAATAATAATTATTTGCCACTTAGTGGTACTGAAGATACAGCATTAATTGAAAGATTCTCTTATGAGGGATATGCAGCAAGAATGCTAACTATTCAAGAATTAAAAGTAAATTGTTCAAATGTAAGAAATTGTAATTTCTTTGGAGAAAACACTCAATTTGATACTACTGGAGCACTTGGTTTTTGGCTAGAATCTTTAAAAGATACAACACTATCATCTACTGTTTATCCATTAGTTGTATATGGTGGTAGTAGTATTAGTGATAGTTATAGAACAACTGATGATGGTTACTTTGGTATAAGACCAGTTATTGATGTTCCAAAGAGTGAAATTGAAATAGATGTTGTTACAAATCATACAGTTACTTTACCAGACAAGGTGGATACTGTACCACATGAAACTCCATATACTATTCCAAAGAATAAATATGATAAAGAATCAGAAGATCTAGCAACAGTAACTTTTGTCTATAATAATGGGAACGAAAATACAACAGGTATAGTACAAAAAACATATGTAAATAATGGGTTTACAATAAATGATGTTCATTATGATAATGGTGAAATATATATTGTATTAGAAGATATAGAATTAATACCTGATTATATTCTTACTGTAACAGGTCCTGAATTCCCTGTACCAACAAAAGGTGGTTATACATTTGATGGTTGGTTTGATGAAAATGATGTATTAGTAGAAACATATACTGGTACTGACGATATAACTTTATATGCTCATTGGACTAAAATTAATCCAGAACCAGGACTATATGTTTTACCAGAAAATAATGATATAAAAGAAGACGTAACTTATACAGTAACATTTAAACCAGAAAATGGTGATCCTGATTCAACTAGTACAGTAATTGCTAGTTTTGAACCAGATGGATGGTTAGTTGATGGTAAACCATATGCGGTTGGTGATGAAATAACAGTAACAGAGAATACTGTTATAGAACCAAACTTTAAAGTTAGCAGTACTATAGGGGCTACATTCCCAGAAAATCCAACAAAAACTAATTATACTTTCGAAGGATGGTATGACAGAATTGGTGGAGGATATAAATATACATCATATGATGAACCAAAAGAAATTACTTTATATGCACATTGGGGAACAACTTGTGGTTATGTTAGATTAGATGATAATAATATAGCAAAGGATCCTGATATTCTTGCAACTGTAACATTTAAATATCATAATGGACAATCTGATACTACTTCAAGCAAACAAGAGAATTATACTCCAAATGGATGGAGAGTAGATAATGTAAAATATACTAATGGTCAAAGTGCTCTAGTTTGCGCTGAATCAGTAGTAGTTCCAGATTATAAAATTGCTTCTATTAGTAATCCTGAATTTCCAGAAAAACCTTTAAATGGTGATTTAACATTTACAGGTTGGTTTACTGAAGAAGTTGGTGGTGAAAAGGTAACTTCGTTAGATATAACAGAAGATATAACATTACATGCTCATTATGAATATTTATCATATTTAGATACTGGTAGAAATTTCAATACTAAATTAGTTGCTTTAATTGGTGATGATACTGTGTCTGAAATAAGAAAGGCAACATTAACTGAATATAATTCTGCAACACTTACAGAAGGCAATATAGTTTCTATAGAGGGACTTCCTACATATTTATGGCGTGATAATGATAAAGTTTTATACTATTCGACAGCAGATACTATATATATGAACGAAAATGCAAATGAAATGTTCCAAAAAGTTAAAGCTGTATCTATGGATCTTACTGGTATAAATACTAGTAGAGCAACAACAATGAATTATATATTCTATTCATATATAAAGAGCGGAGTCAATTCTCCTTTGGAACATTTAAATATATCAACATGGGATACAAGTAATGTAACTGAAATGGAAAATATGTTTGGATACTGTACATCATTACAAACTATTGATTTAAGTAACTTTAATACAAGTAAAGTTACTTCAATGTATGGAATGTTTGGGGATGCTGGATTTACAGAATTAGATATAAGCCCACTTGATACAAGCAACGTTACTAATATGAGTCATATGTTCTCAGGCTTAAAATCACTAGAAGAATTAGATGTTTCTACATTAGATACAAGTAAAGTAACTGATATGAGTTCTTTATTTGGTAGAAGTTATTATCTAGAAAGAATAATAGGATATGAAAACTTTGATACAAGTAATGTAACAAATATGAAATATATATTCTATATGCTTTATAATATAAAAAGAATAGATATAAGCAATTGGGAAACAAGTAAAGTAACTAATATGCATGATATGTTCCGTGATTCACATGGGCTTGAAGAAGTAATATTTGGAGATCAGGACTTTTATAATGTTAGAGATCTTGGTGGTTTATTCTCTGGCGATTATAAGCTTACAACATTAGATTTAAGCATGTTTGATACAAGTAATGTATATGATATGTCTACTACGTTCTATGGTTCATATAACGACAATACATCTGATTTAACAACAATATATGCTAGTAATAAATGGGTTACAACTAAAATTAGCACTAATGAATCATATCGTCTTTATACATTTAAATATGATGTTAACTTAGTTGGAGGCGCTGGAACTATATATAATCCTGATCATGTTGACTATGATTATGCTCATATTGATGGCGGATTAGCTAATCCAGGTTATTTCACAAATAAAGCATTTAGTGGACACTATACTATATTCTTCCCTGATTATAGAGTTTCTCCAATATATGATGGTGAAGTATTTACAGTACCTCAAAATACTTATACAAAAGATAATCAAATACTAAGTACAGTAACATTTGATTATCAAGATGGTAGACCAAACTATACATCTCAAGTTTATAAGAAGTTTACTCCAGCTGGTTGGACAGCAGATAATAGAACATATTCTGCTAATACAAATATTACAGTTCATAAAGACTATGTATTTGAACCTAGATATACTGAAGCAACTGTTGGTGCTACATTCCCTGAAGATCCAGTTAGAGAAGGATATACTTTCCTTGGTTGGTATACAGGTGGTACAAATGGATCTAAGTATACAAGTTATACTGGAACTTCTGATAGAACTCTATATGCTCATTGGGCTAAAAATGTAGATGAAGTAACTATTACTTATCCTGATGGTTCTAAAGAAACTGTTCCAACAGGAACTGTAATTACTTTACCTAAGCCAATGGAAAAAGAAGATGATTCTTATCCAGTAACATTTAAACCTGAAAATGGTGAAGGAGATATTATTAAATATGTTACTAAGAGTTATATTGGTGGATGGTCAATCAATTCAAACCCTGAAACTACTACTAATGTAAAATTCTATGAGGAAGGAAGTAAGTATAAAGTAAACTATGATACAACTTTATATTATTACTATTTAGAAACAATAACAGGAGTTACATTCCCAGAAAATCCAACTAGAACTGGATATAACTTTACTGGTTGGTATGATAGCGTAACTGGTGGTAACCCTTATATCTCTTATAATAAGATAGAACCTATAACTTTATATGGTAGATGGGCTCAAATAAAACCTGGTGAATATGTTTTACCAGAGAATAATAAACCTAAAAAAGATGATATTATTTCAACAGTAACATTTAAATATCATAATGGACAGGAAGATACAACTAGCTATGTTTATAAAAAATATCTTCCATATGGATGGTTAGTAAATGGTGAACACCACGATGATGGTGAAATAGTTAATGTAGATGAAAATACTACAATAGTTGAAGATTATAAAGAAATAATTGTAAATGCTAAATATCCTAATAATCCTAAAAAGATAGGATATGAATTTACTGGTTGGTATTCAGATGAAGTTGGCGGTGAAAGAGTAACTATTCTTAACAACACTAGTGATATAACTGTACATGCACAATGGACAGATGATTATGCAATAGTAACTCATGGTAGTGCCTTTGCATCAAATACATATACTCTTGCTTCTAGTACAAAAACATTTAGAAAAGCAACTGAAGAAGAATATAATGCAGCTGGTTCAAAAGTAAATGTTACAGACAGTGCATCGCCAAATCCAGTATATGTATGGAAGAGTGGAGATAACTTATTATATTATTCTCCTGCAAGTACTATTTTCTTAAATAGTGATTGTAAATCAATGTTCCAATATTCATATAATAATTATGAACCTAAACTAGAAACAGTAGATTTATCTGGATTTAACTCAGTAAAGGTTAGAAACATGGCTAGTATGTTCTATAACTTTGATGGATATTATAAAACAATTATATTTGGTGAAGACTTTGATACTCATAATGTAACTGATATGCAAAGATTATTTGTATGGTGTCAGGAATTAAGAACTGTGGATGTTAGTATGTTTGATACACAAAATGTAACAGATATGACATCAATGTTCTATGGTACTTCAAGTTTATCAACAATAGATACAAGTAACTTTAATACAAGTAAAGTAACTAATATGCATTCTATGTTCTATAACTCTAATGTTAATTATTTGGATTTATCTAATTTTGATACAAATAACGTAACAGATATGGGCTTTATGTTTAGAGGTACAGATTATTTATATCAATTAGATTTAAGTAACTTTAATACAAGTAAAGTAACAACTATGAAAGCAATGTTCAATAGTACTAGAATTAGAAAATTAGACATTAGTAGTTTTGATACACATAATGTTACTGATATGTCTGCAATGTTTGGTAATGGACAGTTTATGGAAATAGATGTATCTGATAAATGGGATACTTCTAATGTTACTGAATCAGACGGCATGTTTACTGATTCAACAGAAATTGTTGGTCAAGCAGGTACTGTATATGATGAAAATCATGTAAATAAAGAGTATGCTCGTGTTGATAATCCTGAAGAAGGAAAACCAGGTTACTTAACATACAAATTAATGCATAAGATTATATATCCTTATGCAGAGTATGAAGTTCATCATAATGAAAAATATACTCTTGATATAAACTCTATTCAAAAAGCGAGTGGAGAATATAGTGTTATTTTTGATCCTAGAAATGGAGAGGCTAGAACAACTAAGACTGCTGGTGTTTCATATGAACCTAGTGGATGGCTTGCATACGGAAAACATTATGATAATAGACAAACTATTATAGTTGATAGAAAGATGGTATTTGAACCAGATTATGTAGAAATTACAACTGGTATAGAGTTCCCAGAAGATCCTGTTAAAGAGGGAGCAGAATTCATTGGCTGGTTTGATAAGCCTGTTGGTGGAACTAGATATACTACATATATTGATGCAGAAGATATTACATTGTATGCTCATTATACTGGTGATAATATGCATACAGTAACTCTTCCAGATTATGTTGATTATGTTGAACATGGTGAAGAGTATACAATACCAAATAACACATATGATAAAGCTAATGAAAATATTAGTACAGTTACATTTGTACTTCAAAATGGTGAATTCAATATAACTAGATCAGTAGTTAAATCATATAATAATAATGGATTTACTATAGAGGATGTTCATTATAATTCAAATGATATTTATACAGTATTAAAAGATATTGAATTAGTTCCTGATTATATAGAAACTATTACCGGTGTTGAATTCCCAAGTAATCCAACAAAAGAAGGATATACTTTCCAAGGATGGTTCGATGCACCAAATGGTGGTAATGAATATACTTCATATAATGGTGAAACTGATAAGACATTATATGCACATTATATTAGTACAAATTCTGCAACTATTCTATGTAAGAGAGCAAAGACATTACATACAGGAAAAGGCCAAAATAATAATACTGTTAAGGAAGTTGGTGTTCTTGGAGAAATTGGTACATTACATGTTGCAGATGCATTCGATTGTGATGTTAATGGTGATGGTACATTTGATGCTGAAACTGAAAGGTTCTATTATGTAAGTGATTTCTATAACACAACTACAAAAGAATTTGAACATGATACAGCGGCATTAATTTATTATCACAACACTATGGGTAATAGACTTGCAAACTATAGTAATACTACTGATCATGAAAATTCAGGTTATTCGAATGATTATCGTGTATATAATGGACCAGATAAAGCAATAACATTCTTACCTACATCAGACTATTGGCCAAATACTTCATTAAAACAAGCTAATAGACAAATAGTTAATGATTTTGGAAATAGTACTTATGAATACGATAATGGTGATGAACTATTAACTGTTAATTTACCAATTATGAACTATAGCGGAAAAGCCGCAAGACTATTAACTATTCAAGAATTGGGATATGCTTATGATATGGAACTTAGTGACATTGGATACTATGATTATAAGTATATAGATGTAGATGATGATAAACCAATATTCTTAGAATTTGAAGGAAAGCCTTGGGAAGATGGAGTATATTTAGAAAATCCTACATCAGTAAGTTCTGCCTACGTTGCTACTCATACTCCTGAACTTATAGGTAGAGTTGTATATGGAGAAGATGCAAATAATAGAGGTGGAATTAGACCAGTAATAGATGTACCAAAAGAAAGAATCGAAGGTTCTGGATATGATGTGAATACCGTTACTTTACCTGATAGAGTAGATGAAGTTCCTCATGGTAGTTCATATACTATTCCAAATAACAAGTACGATAAAGAAGATGAAGTACTTGGAACTATTACATTCAAGTTCCAAAATGGTGAACCAGATTATATAACTAAAGTAGGTACACAATTTGTTAATAACGGATTTACTGTTGGTGAAACTCATTATAATGATGGTGATGTAATAACTGTTATGGAAGATATTACTTTAGAACCAGATTATGTTGAGGTTTCTAAAAATATTAGATTCCCAATGGATCCTGAAAAAGAAGGTTATGTATTTGCTGGATGGTTTACTGAAGCTGAAGGCGGAGAAAAAGTAACTGAGTATAGTGGTTCTGGAAACATAACTTTATATGCTCAATACATTACTGAAAAATATAATTTAGGAGTTAATAATATTCCTAAAGATGATGTTACTGCTGTAGTAACATTCAAATATAATGATGATGGACAAACTGCTGATGCAACTATTACTATAGGTAAACAGTATGTACCTAATGGTTGGTTAGTAGATGGTGTACATTATGAAGATAATGCTGTTATTGATAGAACTAAAGACACAGTAATAAAACCAGATTATGTACAAACAGTTATATCTGGAACATGGCCAAGTGATCCTACTAGATATGGATATGAATTTAAAGGTTGGTTTGATTCATTATCTGGTGGTAAGAAATATACAGTAAATGATATAGAAGGCGATATAACATTATATGCTCATTGGTTTGGTAATAGTGTTATTCCAATAGATGGAATCTTATGTTATAGAGCTACTAAATTAGATGATGATGGCTATTCTATATTAGGTAACCTAGGTATTGAAGGAGAATTACACTCTGGAGATGCATATATTTGTGATGTTGATGGTGATGGTAATTATGATACTGAAAACGAAAGATTCTTCTATGTATCAGATTATTATGATACATCTACAAAAGAATTTAATAATGAATATGCTGCTTTAATTTATAGTAGATTATGGGATGAATCACAAAATTATGGTGAAGATAATTATCCATATGATATTAACTATGAAGGACCAACTATTGGATATTTAGAACTTCCAACAACTACAGAATGGTCTAACATAAGTTTATATAAAGGACAAAGAGCTATTATTACAGTTGATGGAAATCCTACTATTACTGTTGATGGTACAGTAAGAACTCTTCCAACAAATTTTGCATATACTAATAAAGCTGCTAGATTCTTAACTATTCAAGAATTTAATGAGGGCTGCAACACAAATTATAATTCTTCTAAAGATGCAGAATACTTTGATGATTGTGGATACATGATTGGATATATGCAAGAGGAACCACAAGGACCTGGTGATTCACCACATTACAAAGCATTCTGGTTAGAAAACCCAATAGATAATTCTAACTTTGTGGCAGTTGTAGATCCTGGTAGAGTTGGAACTAGTCATTATGCTTGGGCTGATACAATTGGTACTAAACCAGTAATTGATGTTCCAAAAGATGTTATCGATTTAAGAGTTGCTCCTACACCTTATACTATCTATTATCCAGATGGTGAAAAAGAGTCAGTAGCAGCTGGAACTATATTTACTATTCCAGAAAATAATAAAACTAAATCTGTTTCTAACGGTGCTAAAGTAACATTTAAACCTGAAAATGGTGGTAGTGATATAACTGCTTATGTTAAGAAGAAACCTGTTGGTAAAGGATATGGAATAAGTACTACTGGATATAGTCCATGGAATCACTATGATACTAATGATACTTATACAGTTAATAGTGATATATATTTAAGATATGATTATGAAGATACATATCTAAACGTTGAATATCCAAAAGATGTAATTAAGGCTGGTTATGTAATTGAAGGTTGGTATACTGAACCTAATGGTGAGGGTACTAGATATAATACATATAATGGTACTAGTGCAATTACTTTATATGCTAATTGGACTAAGAAAGTAGGACCTTATGTATTACCTGAAAATGAAGTAACTAAGAATCCTGAAAATGTATCTACAGTTACATTTAAATATTTAAATGGTAAAGCAGATACAACAAGTAATGTAGTTGCAACATTTACTCCAAATGGTTGGTTAGTAGATGGTGAACCACATAAAGCTGGTGATAGTGTAGTAATGACTGAAGATACAGTCATTGAACCAGCATTTATAAAAACAATTAGTCCAGCAGAATTCCCTGCTAATCCAACTAAGAATAAATATGACTTTAGTGGTTGGGCTGATTCACAAGATCCAGATACATATGGAAGTTATAATTACTATACTTCATATGATGGAGAGGAAGATATAACATTATATGCTATTTGGACTACAAATGAAGATTACTGTACTATTACATATAGTGATGGTGAGATAGTAGTTGTTGCATGTGGTACTCAAGTAACTGTACCTGAAACTATTAAGGGTGAGTACGAAAATATAACATTCCATTATACTGCTGGTTGGTATGATGATATGATGGGTGAATGGGATACATGGGAAACATCATTTAACCAAAACTTCTATGTATATAGAAAAGTAGTAAATTATAAGATTAATAATAGAACATATACTCCAGGTCAATCATTCAATGTTTATTCAGATACATATGTAGATAGAATATTTAATGGAGTTACATATGAGGATGAAGATAACACATTTGAGGTACCTGATGATGCTGCTAAATTTGGTGGTTGGTTCTCAGAGGAAAATGGTCAAGGTGTAGGTCTTCGTAGTTACAAAGACTATAAAGAAAACGGATTAACTACTGGAGAAGTATATGGATATCTATTAAATGATTCTGAATATAGTGTATTCTTAGATGGTGTACTTGTAGGTACATTTAGTGAAGGATATAACTATACATTACCTGCTGGTAGTGATGTAGATAAGGACGTTGCAACAGTAACGTTAGTAAATGGTAATGAAACTAATACTTATAAAGTTCATCAAACTGGTACATTTGCTGGTTATAAAGTAGATGCAGAAAGTTATGACGAACCAGAAGATCACAATGTTGGAGATAGTATTAGTGTATATGAAAACTTATATATTACTAGTTATTATGAACCTGAAACAATTACTCCAGTTATATTACCTACATTAAATGCAACTGAAGAAACTACATTTGCTGGTTGGTATACTGGTGAGGATGGCGTTGGTTCAAGATTTGCTGGTGGTTATGAATATAGCGATAAAGCAGATATTACATTATATTCTTACTTTGAAGGTAAAGCTGCTAATGTATATTATTATGATGGTTCTAATGATTATAATTTAATATATGAAGGTAAATATAAATATGGTGATACCGTTAATACAAATGGTATTAGAACTAATATTACATTAGATGGTAATCATAAAGTTCACCTTGTTTACCAAAATGGTACAAATACAAATGATGAGACTATCTTTATACCAGTAGAAAAAGAAATAGTTGGATGGCATGGTAATATATCAAATGGTGAATCGAAAGACTATGGAACAACTTATACTGTTGACTTCTATGGTAGAGCAGACTTCGAACCAATATTCTCAGGAAACTATTCTGCTTATTATGAATTACCAACACCAAATGAAGATATCTATCCAGGATATGACTTCATAGGTTGGTATACTGAACCTCAAGGTGGTACTAGATTATATAGAATAACTGAAGATAGAGATATTACAGTTTATGCTCATTGGGTAAGAAATAATGATCCAATTTGTACATATTCAAGTGGTAGAACAGAAAACTGTGAAGATGGTTCAAGTATATATCTTGAAGATTCTGAATCTGAAATTGTAGCACATGTTTATGAAGTAGCTAATGGCGAAAAAGATGATGCTTATAATAAAGTTTATAATACACTTGATGTAGAAAAAATTAGATATATTTCTCATTATGTAATTAATGGAGAAACATATAATGCTGGTGATTACTATTATCCAGATGGTACTGATACATATATTGAAGTTCACTATAGTGGTCCTGGAGTTATCACTCCAGTCGCACTAAGCGATGTAATTCCAGATGATGTAGCTTCTAGTTACTTTGATGGATATAATCCACAATATAAATTTATTGGTTGGTTCTCTAGTAGAAAGAATGGAGAACAAATATTTAATTATTCTGGTGAAGAGGATATCACTGTATATGGTCATTACAAGAAAGTTCAATGGGATGATGTATATTACAATTTAACAATTAATTACTTAGATGGTAACCAAGTTGTAATGGATGTTCCTAAGGATACTGAAATTACGTTAAATGATGAATACACAGAAACAGTTCCATTTAGACTAGATGTATATGATGATGGTACTGAAATAATTGGTGAGCTTGGATTAATACATTATCTTGGTAATGATTATTCAGTTAATGGAAAGATTTACCATAAGGGTGATAAAGTAATAATTAATGAAGATACAGTAGTTAATACATTATTTGGAGATCCAGTTATTACTTACAATCCTGAAATAGTAGATCCAGTTAAGGAAGGATATTTATTTACTGGCTGGTATTTAGATGATAAGATAGACTTCAATACTTTAGATTTACATGGATTAGATATGCTTAATAACGAAACAGTTTATGGTACATTTACAGAATATAATCCAAATGAAAATGTAATTGTAGACTTTGATGGTGAGATTAATGTAGTTGAGAAAGGTTCTTCGGAAGAATTACCTATAGACTATGAAAAACCTTCTGATTCATTCGAATTAGTATTTGACCCATTAAGGGATCATATAGAAGCATTTGAAGTAGTAAGAGAATATGAATTACAATACTATACTGTTAATGGAGAAATATATTCTCCAGGACAAACAGTAACTTATAATACTGATACTGTTATAAGAAGTGTTAATAATGTTACATATTCATATGCTGATGGGGTATATGATTCATGGCAAACAGAATATCCTGATTTATGGGATATAAGTGATACATATGAAGACTTTATGGGTTGGTATACTGATAAAGAAGGTGGAGATCTAGTAGAGGATGCATCTGAAATAACTGATGATACAACTTTATATGCTAGATATCCAATAACTCATAAATTAACAGTAGATGGTGTAACTACTAATGTTCCAGATGGATATATTTATACTGTTCCAGATAAATTTGTATCTGATAAGGAAGACAATCAAATAACTATATATCTTCATTATGATGAAGAATCTGAGAAAGTAGAGACTACGGTTGCTAGATCTAAAGAAATTGAATATCAAACAATTGGTAAATATAAATACTATGCAAATGATATATATATAGTAAATTCTGATACAGTTGTTACATCAACATTTAGTGATGACACAGTTACATTTATACCTGAAATAGAGGAACCACATAAAGATGGTTATATATTCCTTGGTTGGTATAAACTATCTTCCTACTACTTTAGTGAAACTAATGAAGACGATAAACAAGAAATGTTTATTGAAGGAACATATGTTGATATTTATTCAATAACTCCAGATATGACTCAATATGACCACGCTGATTTCTTAGCATTATATGCTGAGGAACCAACATCAAGTCAAGTAGTTATTCATTATGTAGATGAAGCAGATAATCTTGATTATAGATATGTTGTAGATAAGAATACTGTTATTAACTTAGATGATATTAATGAAACATATATTTACCAAGGATTACATGGATATAGTATTGTTGGTGTTTCAGATAGTGTTTCATTAGACATGGATTTAGCTACTAATAGAGATCTTGATTACTATGAAGTAAATGGAAAGAAAGTATCTGGTGGTTCAACATATACTGCTACATCTGATACTGAAATAATTGTTCATAGAAAAGATACAACTACAATTAGTTGTTATGATAGTAACAATAATAATGAACCTATAGAATGCCCTGAAAGTTTATTTGTTAAACCTGGAACTTATGTTACATATAATGATATTGTGTACTTAATTAAAGGTTTATATACAGATTATAATGATAGTTGGAATGGTCATTCATATTGGGAATATGTTGGCCCAACAGTTGATTTAAATACTGTTAAAGTTCGTAAATCTGTTGATCATTGGGGACAAGTATCTTATTACAATTCCCTTGGCTCTAGTGCAGTATTTATGGATTCTGAAGTAGTTGGAGAAAATATAATTCTTACTGTAGATGATGAAGTATCATTAATTGATAAAGGTATGGGTAATATACCTCCTGCTAAGACTAAACCAAGTGATATTTATAAAGTAACTTATGACTATAATAATGGTGCAAATAGTAAGAAAGATACAGATGAAATTGTAGTTTCATATGAATTTGATCATTATAATGTCTTAGGTGTTGGTGAATTTGAAGCAGGTGCTATTTATAACTATCAAGAAAATACTACTATGTATAGTGTATTTAATAGCACAACTCATTATCCTGAAATAAAGAAGATATTATCTGAAAACTTTGTTGGATGGTTTACTGAACCACATGGTGGTGAAGAAGTAACTACCCTTGAAGGAATAAATAGAAATATTACTTTATATGCAAGATATAATAATGAAGCCGTTAATGTTTATATTGAAGGTGAAACATATACATTATTATATGGTGAAGAATTCACATTCCCAGAATGGGAAGATAAAAATTCTAATAATATTGATGTAGTACTTGATTATGATGACGGAGAACATAGTCCATTTACAAGAATTGAGACTACATATGATTTTGATTCATTTGAATATAACGGAACAGAATATCATCCTGGTGATACTATGGTAGTAACTGAGGATAGATATGTAGATGTTAATTATGATGAAAATACTACATTTGATCCTGAATATGTAGCTCCAGAAGATACTGAAGATAGAATATTTATTGGATGGGTAGATTCAAATGGTGATCCTGTTGATGTACCTAACTTAAAGGGTACTGATATGAAGTATCATAGAACTACTTTAACTGCTACATATGAAGAAATTACTTCAGATCAAATAGTTGTAGACTTTGATGGTAATAGAATGGTTGTAGATAAGAATACTATGGGTATTAGTGATCTTAATAATATGACTAGTCCATTAAAACCATCTAATGAGATTATGACTATTCATCTTGATTACAATGATGGTTCTAACTATGTAGAAGACATTGATGTAATTAAGACTTATACTACTTCTGGATACTTAGTTAATGATAATGAAGTATCTACTGATTCTGATATGATGTTTAATGAAGATGTTGTAGTAAGAAGTATCTTTGATTCTAGTTATGCACCAGATATATTCAGCAATATGCCTACAGGCGCTACTGGTATATATGATGCAAAAGGAAATAAAGTAGAAAATTATGATAATGTTCAAGATGGTGATACATTATATTACCACTATGGATTAACTCATACTGTTACTCTAGAAGGCGAAGTAATAGCTACTGTTGAACATGGTGCTAAATATACATTACCTATTAATAACAAATCAGGTAATATAGAAAACATAGCTACAGTAACATTCAATTATATGGATGGTAGAGATAATACTATTAAACATGTAACAAATAGACCTGCAGCTAATGGTTGGTTAATTAATGATGTACATTATGGTAATAGTGCTATTATTACAGTTAATGAAGATATTGAATTAATAAGAGATAATACTGAAGCTATTTTAGGAGTTGATTTCCCAGTTAATCCTACAAGAGATAGACATGAATTTGCTGGTTGGTATTTAGAAGATACTTATGAAAATAAAGTAGAAGAATATAACGGTACAGAAGATATTACTTTATATGCTAAGTGGGGTCTAAAGATTATGATTACTGAAGATGGTGCAGTTTCATTTGAACCTCAAGGATTCCAAAAGGTATTAGGAACTAAACCTAATAAGAATGAAAAATCATTTACAATAACATTCAAATATAACTATGAAGGTGCTCCTGCTGATAAAGTAGTAACATTATCTTCATATGATAAATTTATTGGATGGGATGTTAATGGTGAATTTGTTGAGGCTGGTACTCTATATACATTCATTGAGGATACAGTATTAACTTCACAATATGAAAAGGTAATTAATAATAACAACTTACCAAAAGATCCAACAAGAGATGGTTATACATTCCTTGGTTGGTTTGATAGTATTGACTCTGACGTAGAAGTAGATATTACAACATTAACTAATACTTCTGTTGTATATGCTAAATGGTTAGAATTTGATCCTGAAACTCAAGTTAAATTAACTTGGGACAATGTAGAAACAGTTCATGATAAAGGAACAGTAATCAACTTAGATAAATCTGAAGGTAAAACTAAAGAAGAAAAAGTTGCTACTGTAACATTTGTTATGAATAAAGACGGTTATGATAATAAGAAAGTATATATTAACAAAGTATATACAAGAGATCATTTAGTAATAAATGATGTTGATCATGACGATGCTGGAGAATATACTCTAAATGAAGATACAGTAATAACTAGTGTTTATACTAATGAGACTATTTACCCAGAACTTCCAAAAGTAAGTGATGGTAGATTCCTTGGATTCTATACTGATGAAGTTGGAGGAACTAAGGTAACTTCTCTAGATGGTATAAATGATGATGTTACATACTATGCTCATTGGAGTACAGATACAGTAACAATAGACTTTGATGGAGATATTTATGAAGTTGAAAAAGGAACTGAAATAAACTTCACTCAAGGTAAAGCTAAAGGTTTAGATAATATTTCAGTAACATTTGATTATAATAAAGAAGGTATTAATAATAAACAAGTAACATTCACTACTACTTATGTATTTGATTATTATTCAGTTAATGATGAAAAATATGAGGTTGGTGAAAAATATATTGCTAATACTGATACAGTTATAAGAAGTATGTATACTGAAACTGATTCTAATGACTTTGAAGGATACCTAAATAACGATTGGGATTTAGGTTATAAACCTGGTAATGAATACTTAACTAGTTGGACTACAGAAAGAAATGGTAATACTGATGTAGACTTTAGTGAATTAACTGGTAAGAATAGTTCTTATGATAATAAGACTATATATGCTAAGTGGAGTGAAGTAACTGAAGATATCACAGTTACTATTGATAGTATGGATCCATACACTATAAGTGCTGGTGAACAAATCTTAATTCCAACTGATAAAGTATTAACTCTTGATGAACCAAGTTCTGAAAGCTTTGATATAACATTTGTAATAGATAACAATAACAGTACTACAAGAACTGTTACTAAGTCTTATACATTTGATTACTTCACACTAAACGGAAATGGTAAATATCAAAGAGATGATGTAGTAACATTCTATAGTGATTCTATTATTAAGAGTAACTGGAAAGAAAACTATACTTATCCAGAATTACCTATAAATGATGATGATAGATTTATTGGATGGTTTACTAAAGAAGAGGGTGGTCTTCAAATAACTACCCTTGATGGTATTACTGAAGAAACTACTCTATATGCACACTACTTAGAAAACGATTATGTTGTTTACTTTGATGGTGCTGCATTCACATACGATGATTTCACTACTAGCGTTAATCCTGTAGCTTTAGGATATGCAAGTAATGAAACAGAAAAAGCATTCTCATTAACACTTGATTATCAAGATGAGAACTATAATAATAGAACATTTGATTATTCAGTAAATAGTATCCATGTTGGATGGACTGATTCAAATAACCATTCTTATGGAGAAACTATTAACTTATCTTCTAGTACAAATGGAGAACACTATACATCAATGTATAATGTTGGATCATTTGATCAAGTATACTTAAGCTTATATAGCCCAAGTACTGATAAGTTCATAGGTTGGTATACAGCTCCTACTGGAGGAAGTAGAGTATATATTTATGAAGGCATGGAATCAAAAACATACTATGCACAATATATGACTTCTAACCAAGCTTCAGTAACAATTGATGATGAAGTAGAAATCTATAATATAGGTGATACTTTAACATTACCTGCTGCTAAGACTAAAGAAGGTAGTGCTGTAACAATCACATTTAATCCTGAAAATGGAGAAAGTTCATTTACTAAGTCTATAACTACAAGTTATACATTTGAAGGATTCAAATATACTAAGGATAATCAAAACTATAATCCTGATGATACATTTACTGTAGAAGAGGATATGATATTTAATAGTGACTTTACTAAAGTTGTTACTCAAGATACTTGGCCAGAAAATCCATCTAAAGAAGGATATTACTTCCTTGGTTGGTATACTTCTAAGAATGGTGGAACTGAAGTATTTGGATTTAACGACATAAGTAATAGTACTAACATTTATGCTCACTATACTACTAACCCAGATTACTTTATTACAATTACTAATACAGTAACTGGTGAATCAGAAAGAGTAATGAGTAATAGTGATTGGACATTTGAAACTTCTATGTTTAATAAAGACTTAAAAGAAAAACTAGGTACAATTACTTACAAGTTTAATTCTGATGGTTATAATGATGAACATATAGATTACTATAGAACAAGTACTCCTTCTGGATTCTATATTGGTGATGACAGAACTACTGTTCATAGTATTGATGAAGTAAATAACTTTACTTCAGACACAAATATTACTCCATACTATGATGAAAATGATATAGTAACTGATTCTCATGTTGGAATAGATCAATTTGATTATGAAATAACTAATGGTAATAAAACTATTAAGTGTTTCAGTAAAACAGTTCAAACTGATCCATATGACAATGATGAATATACATGTTATGAAAACTATGATGAAAATGATGGAAACATAACATTATATCTACATTGGCAAGATAAGAAGAAGATAACTGTTACAGAGCCTGATGGAACTGTAGATATTTATGATGAAGGTGACACTTATAACACTGGAGTTAATAATAGTACTAAGGATTCTGAAGGTTATACAGTAACATTTAAGTATCAAGATGGTGTAACTGAAGATACTACTCAAAGTCATATGACTACTTATACTGCTAATGGTTGGTTAATTAATGGAAATCATGTTAATAATAATACTGATATTACATTAGAAGAAGATTTAGTTAAGGTATATGATTATACTGAAACTACTACCGAAATTGTATTACCAGAACCAACAAGAGATGATTATACATTTGTTAAATGGAGTTCTGAACCTGATGGAACAGGTACTACTTATACAAATAGTAATATTAATAAGTTAACTTCTGATACTACAGCATATGCTATTTGGTCTACAGATGAAATAACAATCTCATTTGTAACTGATGGTGATGAACCAGTAAGTGATATAGTAGTTGCTTACGATACTCCAATAGGAGATGTTCTTCCAACAAGTTCTAAAGCAAATGAAAGAACAACTGTTGGTGAAGAAAATGTAATCTCAGGTTATATATTTGATGGTTGGTATAGAGAAGATACTTATGAAAATAAAGTATCATCTGCAAGTAAGTTTACTGAAGATACAACTCTATATGCTAAATTCATCACTGATGAATTCCCATATGTATATCCATACCATGAAGAAAACTTTGTATGTACTGGATCTAACTATATAGATACTGGTGTAGCATTATACACTGAAACTAATAAAGATTATAAGAAGGATTATGAAGTTGGATTTACTATTCAAGAATATGTTCCTTCACAACAAGTACAACAAGGTGTATTCTTTGGAGATAAATGGGAAGTTAATAATGCTGGTCAAAAGTGGCCTGGTATAGTATTTAGAAGAAAAGATAAAACTAATAACTTAGAAATTACTCAATCTATTAATAAGGGAGTTAAAGAATTTGCTGATATTACATCTTACTCATTACCATTAAAAGTAACTATTTACAGAGTATCTGGAGTTGTTTACTATCAATTAAATGATGATGATCCAATTCCATTACAAGATATGAATGCATTTAACCAATACTTTGATATTAATGCATACTTCTGTGCTGGTGATGATGGTAATGGAGGAGTTCAAAGATTCTTAAAAGGTACTATCTCAGATTACTATGTTAGAATGGGTAAATTTGATGGAACAATGGAAGGTATTGTTAACCATACAGTAACCTTCCCTGATGATACTGTTGAAATCCATAGACATAATAGTGTACTTGAATTAGAAGCTAATGAAATTTCTAAAGCAAGTGATAATGGTGCTGAAGTAACATTTGATTATAATGATGGAGTTACTGCTAGTGAAATTAGATATGTAACTAGAAACTATACTCCAAACGGATTTATGGTTAACGGTACTACTCATTATGATGACAATTCTACTTTAGTAGTAGATGAAGATAAAGTATTAACATATGATTATATTGTTCAAAACTCTGAAGTAGAGTTCCCAAGTGATCCTACTAGAGAACACTATACATTCCTTGGATGGTTTGACGAAAATGATAATGAAGTTAAGTATTATGATGGAGACGATGATATTACATTAACTGCTAAGTGGGCTGGTGAAACAATTAACGTTTGTATAGATGATGATTGCACTGTAGTTCCTTACGGTGAAGAATATACAATTCCAGATTATGATACAAAAGATAATGATGTAATTGCTACAGTTACATTCAAATATCATAACGGAGATCCTGATACTACTTCTACAGTTGAAAAATCATATACTCAAACTGGATGGAAGGATCAAGATGATAATACATATACAAGTGGACAAGTTATAACTGTTACTCATAGATTAGAATTAACTCCAGTTTATGAAGAAGAAGCAATTATTCCTGCTACTTGGCCAGCTGATCCAACTAAGGAAGGTGCTGAATTCACTGGTTGGTTTACTAGAGAAGAAGGAGGTACTCCAATTGAATCATATGAAGGTAATAGAGATATCGATGTTCATGCTCAGTGGAATATGACATTCCCAACTGACTTTGATATTGATTCAGATGACATTTATATGATGGTTGGTGAAACTCATCAAATAGTAGTAACATTTATTCCTGATGGAACTAGTGATACTGTTACATATACAGACTATGATAACGAAAAGATATCTATAGTAGATGGTTTAGTAACAGCTCTAGCTAAAGGAGAAACTACTATTACAGTAGGACTTGAAAATGTTCCTGATGTAACTAAGACTATTAATGTAACTATTATTAGTGATAAGTTAGAATCTGATGTTTATGAAGTAAGAGATAAAGTTCACGAAGATGATTCAACATCAAGAATTATAATTGGTGCTGAAGTAGGAACTACTCTTGCAGAATTCAAAGACAATTTATTAAATCCAAATGAATACGTTAAGATTTATGACAAAGATGGTAACGAATTAAGCGATGATGAAATTGTTATGACAGGTCAAATAATTAGACTTGTATACAATGACATTGTTGTTGATGAAGCTATCATGTCTGTTAGAGGAGATATTAATGGTGATGGATACATTAACGTAATGGATGATATTGCTATTATAAATTCTATAACTGATGCTAATCCAATTGATCCAATAACAGATTATGCAAGATTTGCAGCAGCTGACCTAGAAGAAGATGATTTCATTAACGTAGTGGATGAAATAAAGATACTAAACTATATTACTGAAAGAATTGATAGTTTAAATGAATAAAAAAGAAGGTATTAACCTTCTTTTTTATTTTCTATTTCTTTAATAGATTTATTTGGCGTAGGTAAATTTTCTGGCATA
>JAEEGL011270563.1_pt1 | contig 32012 bp, 25 predicted proteins | sample 9134231 | NCBI WGS metagenome assembly JAEEGL01 (sample SAMN16246548, study PRJNA631951) | gut metagenome | biome: gut microbiome; feature: rumen; material: fiber-attached | host: Bos | place: Iran: Karaj | collected 2018-10 | reverse complement strand
CAGCAAAAAAAATAGGTGAAAAACTAACCGAAATAATAATTGAACAATTCGACAACCATATCACACAATAATTTATCAAAAATGCAAAGTAGGAATATACTATTCTGGTTCGTTGCAGTCTTCGTACTTACCCTCTACAACCTCACTCCAGCGCTTAACAGTTTCGACACGGAGTATTATATCCTTGCGGGACAGAATATTCTTGACGGCAAGATTGATTGTTTGCGCACGCCAGTCTACCCTCTTTTGTGTCAGGCTTTCATCAAATTGTTTGGTTCTGATGGGTTCCCGACAGCTATGACCATTTTTCAGAGTCTTGTATACATAATATCTCTTGTCTCACTACAACACATTGCCAACTACACTATCAAGAATAAAACCATTCGGTTTATTACACTATTCTTTTACATTCTATGCATAGCTCCCGGTTGGTGTAACGAAATCTTAACAGAGTCTTTGAGTATATCTGGTTGTGTAATAATGGTTGACCTCGTGCTTTCGTTTGTCTACAAACCATCTATTGCAAAAAACATTGCACTGCATTTGTTTCTAATCTTACTTGTTTTCCTGCGTCCTACTTTTATCATCTTTTTTGCAATACTGCCTGTTGTTTGGTTATTCCATCGCACTCTTTTTAAACACAAAACCATCTCATTTGCACTGACAATAATATGCATTCTGTGTTATGGTGCTTACTGCTCTGCCTATAAAAACATTTATGGGAGATTTGGTTCGTCAGCAACTCTCGTTTTCAACAAAATATATGATGCTCATCGTGGCGGATACTGGGATCCGTCGTCTGTCACTGACCCTGAAAGCAAGAAATGGATTGAATATATTGATGAGAATTATACTGGGAACTACGGCCTATTTTATAATACTTTTATGGACCATCCTGAGTCAATGGTTCCCATCTCCAACGGATGTGACGAAATTATTCAAGCTCACAAAAGCGAATGGCATCAGTATCGAATCCGACTTTTTACCTCAAGTTGCGACAAGCGTATGCTGGCTGCTGTAAACACACATACTCCTTTATCGTCTGTTCTTTTCTTTTCAACTTTGTTTCTTTCCTTCCCCCTTTCACTATTCTATCTTATATCAATATTTGCAGTCATAGCTTTGTTGATTTACTTTATCATCAATAAATCAATACCTATAGGGCATTTCCCGATTGTCGTTTCCATAATAGCTTATACTGTTGGAATTGTGCTATATACCAGTGACTCACATGAACGGTCGCTTCTCCCAGTCTATCCACTATTTGTCATCTTGCTTGGCACTGCCTTTGAAAAGGCACTACATTTCTTTCGAACATAGTAACGAAACGAATAAATACGAACAAGTTAAATACTATTTAACGCTCAAAACCGCCAATAAATAAGATGAGATTTTTATCAGATTCCATTAAAACAATAATATGCATTTCCCTGTGTATTATCTTATTTCTTTTCTGGAGCGTAAAAAAACAAGGCTATTTTATTGATGAAATCTACTCCTTTGGTATTTCAAATAGCGAATATGGACCTTTCATCAACAACTATGCACAGAACAATAATTACAGACTATCAAAGACTGAAATAGAGAACTATTTAACTGTTGGCGATTCCACTCGATTCGATTTCTCAAATGTATATAACAATACAAGTATTGATAATGGTGTTCCATTTTATTATATGCTGCTCCATGCTGTGTGTTCTTTAAAAATGGGAGATTATAACAAATGGATGGGACTGTCAATAAATTTTGTTTTTTATTTATTGTCGTTGTTGCTGATTTGGAAAATAACCCTTTATATATACAACAATAAAAAATATGCCAATACGGCTCTTTTGTTGTTTGGTTTTTCGACAACAATGATTTCCATAGCGTTGATGGTTCGTCTGTATATGTTGTTTGTTTTCGAAACTCTATTGTTGGTTTGGCTGTTCTTACCCACCCTGAAAAACAAACCGGAGGTTTGGAGAATCATTCTCATTTTGACTACTTTATTTTTAGGATTGACAACCCACTATCTGTTTCTCAATCTTGCTGTCTCTGTTGTTTTATTCGGTCTTTCTCAGTTGTTCTTTAAAAGGCACAGGACTATCCAATTATCAACAAACCACTTCGTTTTATATGGATCCATAGTATTAGTTACAGCTATTACTTTATTTTATTTTACACCTTTCACCAAACAATTCCAAGCAAATGACCATTATGTCAATGGTATTTCTATGGTGGACAATGTTCTTCATCCGTCTCTATGGCTCATGAAAGGTGTAAAATATGGCTATGCCATGTGCATAGGGATGCCTGTTGCTGTTTTGTTGTGCTTGATATTATTTATTAAAAATATCCGCCGAAAACTCAAATTTAAAGACATTGTATTTAATGATTCAATTGCCTTTATTCTCTTAATTGTTATTATTGTCTCTATTGCAACGATAATCTCAGCGCCCCATGTAAGCTTTCGATATATAGCCAATGTGGTTACTCTTATAGCCATACCCGCCTCGAAAGAATTGATTGACGGTACGAAAAAAATCGTTTTTCTACGCTATATTGCTTTTTTGATAATTGTTTTAATCCCATTTGCAATAAAACCGCAATTCTTGTATTCGGAAAGTGCTTCCAATACTGCATTGTTAACCCCATATTCCAATTCAATTTGTGTTTTTCAATGCAAAGACCCGCTGAACCATAGAAGTTTAACTTGGCATTTGCCTTATCTTTCTTTAATGAAAGAAAGTTTCATTGCCGGTCCTGATACAGAAAACCAGGTAAACGAGTTTATTGTTGAAAATAATATGCCCAATCATTTGATTGTCTATACGGAGGCATTATGCAATATTGAAGGATACAATCCCACCGTTCACTTGTTTGACTGGATGGGATGTGAAGTGTGGCGATTTGACAAACAATAGTTTGCTTTGTGTCCTTGTTTACGTCATACATAAATGACAAATAATTAATAATCATTTTCGCATATTCAAAAAAAAATAACATAGCTGATGGATACTATCAATTCAAATAACACTACTACCAATGAACAGGAACAATGGACCGCAATTTTGGAGCCGCGGAAGAAGTTTATGCAGTTCAATCTCAAGGAAATGTGGGACTACCGCGACCTGTTCAGCATCTATGTGCGCCGTAACATCGTGACGGTATACAAACAGACGGTGCTCGGCCTTGCCTGGTTCTTTATTAGCCCCATATTCACGACAGTCATGTATATGTTTGTCTTCGGTGGACTGGCTGGCATCTCGACCGGTGGCGTGCCGCAGGCGGTTTTCTATCTCAGTGGCATCTTGTTGTGGAACTATTTCAACGCTTGCTTCGGCCAAAACAGCAATGTGCTGGCGGCCAATGCCGGAATCTTCGGAAAGGTCTATTTCCCGCGACTGATCATTCCGCTGGCGGGTATGACGTCGTCTCTGTTAACCTTTGGCATCCAGGCGCTCCTGCTTATCATAATCTATGTCTATTACGTCATCACAGGGGCTCCTCTTTGTCCCCGATGGGAGCTGCTGATGTTCCCGGTCTACCTGCTGCTGATTGCACTGACAGCCATGTCGTGGGGAATGATTATCTCTTCCATGACGGTGAAATACCGCGACCTGAATAACCTTGTAGGGTTCGGCATCAGTCTGCTGATGTACGCCACGCCAATCATCTACCCGATGAGTCTTACGGCCAACAAAAGCTATGGTTGGCTTATCCGCCTCAATCCTCTTAGCGGTGTCTTCGAATCGTGGCGCTACTCGCTGACGGGCATCGGCGCCATGGACTGGATGGGGCTTCTCTACTGCACCGGATGCCTCGTGGTGACGATGTTCTTCGGTCTGCTGCTGTTCAGCAAAGCGGAACGCAACTTCATTGATACGGTGTAATAGCAATAATGGGAAGTAATAAAAGGAAGTAAATCTTCGATGGAAGTAAAAATGGAAGTTATGTGCTGCGCACAGGAAAATACAGATCATTTGTCCACTTTCACTTCCCCTTTAACTCCCTTTAAACTACAATCATTTCTATGTATTTCACTTCCACTTAACTGGTAGCCGCTTTAAAAACTATTATTTCTACATGACTCAACAGTCAAAAAACAACTCCAAGCCGAAACGTCTTGTCCACATCGATATGATGGTCGGAATGGCGATGATTCTCGTCGTTATGGGTCACTTTACTTTGGGTTTCGAACCCGAGTGGTACGGCAACGGTCTCCATAACTGGATCTATTCCTTCCACATGGAGATGTTTGTTTTCCTCTCGGCATTCTTGATCCGCTATACCTACAAGGGAGTTCAATCCTTACTTGAATACGGAAAATATATCTGGCGCAAATTCAAGAAGTTCTTCGTATGGTTTATCATTATTTGGATGACAGTGGCCACCATCTCACCGCTCTTCCGTCACGTCCCAATCACCATCGACCATCTGTGGCAATCCTTACGCACCCTCCTACTCTATCCGCGCTGGAGCGAGGCGTCGTTCCTGTGGTATATCTACATTCTTTTTGGCTACTATCTTGTCTCCCCGCTCTTCTTCCGCCTCCCGGCATGGGCAAAAACGCTCTGTTGCGTTGTCGCCATGTTCCTGCCTATGATTGATGCCGGACAGACTCTCGCAGCCTACGATTTCAGCCGCTTAACATTCTTCTACTGTCTCGGAGTGCTCTGCGCCGAATGGATTGAAGAGATCCGCAGTGTCAAAATATGGATGTGGGGACTCCTGTCGGTGCCTTTCATTGCTTTCAGCGGCTGGCTATTCGGACAGGGGCAATTCCTCGGATTTGCATATCCGTCACTCGGATGGTGGACGACCGTAACAGGCGTCGCCTCTCTGCCTTTTTTCTACTTGCTGGCTTTGGCTTTGAGCAAAATAAAAATAGTCAACAAGGTGCTGACGTCAATATCCATAAACTGCTATTGGATCTATCTGCTACAGATGTTCGTCATCTGGGGATGCGCATTCTTGCTACATTCATTCACCCACACAGGCATCATACCTTTCTGGCTGTTTTTCATCGTAATAACAATCCTTGCAATTGCAATACCGATAGCTCTGGCTAGTATCACGAAAAAAGTGTTGAATCCCAATCGCACGAAGTGATTTTTGAACACAAATACCTCGAATAAACACGAATACTCATTATTCCTTGAACACAAAAACCACGAAAAACCATAAATTAATCTTGAACCCAAACGAATACCTGCCAAGCCATTCGTGTAATTCGTGTTCAGGAAACAAGTGTTCAAAGCCTCGTGTCCGTCAATAAAAAAGCGGGACCACCCTAGAGTCGTCCCGCCAAAAATACATCTTTGAAATAAGTAAGCACGCTTCAGTTTACGGAAAACGAAAAGAAAAGTTTCATTTATATAAAATTTTTTTCACAAAACCGAGTTTTTGTCTGCATGAAAAAAACACTGCACCTTCTTTTTCTGGCTTCTGCCATCACCCTGCTCCTCGCTGCCTGCGGTTCTGATGTCGACATCGACAAGTTGACACCGGAAGAGGCTATCGAATACCTCGATGCCCAACTCAAGAAACATCCCGACGACGCCCAGCTGCACTACCAACGCGGCAAAGTGCTCATCGCTCTGGGCAAGGAAAAAATGCATTCGCAATACTTCAACGAAGCTATCCGGGACCTGGAAAAGGCTGTGAAGCTCGACGACACGCATGTGGAGTACTACACCGCCCTCGGCGACGCCTACTTCAGCATCGGCAACACGGGCGACAGCTACACCGCCCTTCGGAAAGCATTGCAGCTGGATGAAAACAACTTCGAAGCCCGTCTGAAAATGGGTGAGATTGCTTACTACAGCGGCAACCACGAACTTGCCATGGAAAACCTCAACAAGGTCACCGAACAGGATCCGAACAATCAAACGGCGCTATTCATCAAGGGGTTCATCTACAAAGAGAATAAAGACACCGCCAATGCGGTTTTCTATTTCCGCAAACTCATCGACCTCTACCCCGACTACGAACCGGCCTACGAGGAACTGGGCATGCTCTACGCGGAACATCGCAACAAACTGGGTCTTGAATACCTCAACACGGCATTGGAACTCCAGCCCGACAATGTCAACGTGCTCTACGGTCTCGGCATGCTCTACCAAGATGTCGAAGAGGCTGAAAAAGCCAACGAATACTACGCCCGCATCAACGTTATCGATTCGACATTCAAATATGCCTGGCATAACCGCGGCTACCTCGAAATGGTATTCTACGAGGATTACAACAACGCCATTGAATTCTTCCAAAAGGCGCTCCAGTGCGACCCGCAGTACGCTGAGGCTGCCTACAACCTGGGCTTGGCCTACGAACTCTCGGGCGACAAAGCCAAAGCCAAAGAATGCTACGAAAACGCCGAAAAGCTAGGCTTTAAAAAACAGTAACGAAAACCAAAACGTTAATCAAAAACCTTTAAACGTATCAACATACAAACCATGAAAGACGTCAAACAATACATTGAAGCGAACAAGGATCGCTTCCTCAACGAACTTTTTGAACTCATCCGCATCCCTTCCATCTCGGCTGAAAGCGAGCACAAGGAGGACATGGTGCGCTGCGCCAACAAATGGAAAGAATTCCTCCTCGCCGCCGGTTGCGACAAGGCTGAGGTGATGCCCTCCGCCGGCAATCCTGTTGTCTACGGCGAGAAAATCATCGACCCTGCCAAACCTACCGTTCTGGTATACGGCCACTACGACGTGATGCCGGTCGAACCGCTCGAACTCTGGAATACAAAGCCTTTCGAACCTGTCATCAAGGACGAGAAAATCTGGGCTCGCGGAGCCGACGACGACAAGGGGCAGAGCTTCATGCAGGCCAAAGCCTTTGAATTTATGGTCAAGACGGGTCAACTGCCCTGCAACGCCAAGTTCATGCTCGAAGGCGAAGAGGAAATCGGCAGCGGCAGCCTCTATGGTTTCTGCGAGGAACACAAGGAGATGCTCAAAGCCGATGTCATCCTGGTCTCCGATACGGGTATGATTGCGCAGGATACGCCTTCCATCACCAGCGGTCTCCGCGGACTCTGCTACTGGGATGTCGAAGTCACCGGTGCCGACCACGACCTCCATTCGGGTATCTACGGCGGCGCTGTGGCCAACCCCATCAATATCCTCTGCCGCATGATTGCCGACCTCCACGACGAGAACAACCATATCACCATTCCGGGCTTCTACGACGATGTGCTGGTCATCAGTGACGAGGAACGCGCCCTTATGGCACAGGCTCCCTTCAATCTGGAGAACTACAAGAAGAGTCTCGACATCCGTGAGGTGCACGGCGAGAAGGGCTTCACCACCACCGAGCGCACGGGTATCCGTCCCTGCCTCGATGTGTGCGGCATCTGGGGCGGTCACACGGGCGAAGGCTCCAAAACGGTGCTGCCTTCCAAGGCCTACGCAAAGATTTCTACCCGTCTCGTTGCCAACCAGGACTACGAGAAAATCAGCGCCCTCTTCAAGGAATATTTCGAAAAGGCTGCTCCCGACTGCGTGACGGTGAAGGTCACTCCTTCCCACGGCGGTGCCGCCTATGTCAGCCCGTTGGAAATGAATGCCTACAAAGCCGCCGAAAAGGCGCTTGAGACAACCTTCGGCAAACGCCCCATCCCCACCCGCAGCGGCGGAAGCATCCCCATCGTGGCAGGTTTCGAACGCATCCTCGGCATCAAGAGCATCCTCATGGGCTTCGGTCTCGGCAGCGACGCCATCCACGCCCCCAACGAGAACTATCCGCTCTTCAACTTCTTCAAGGGCATCGAGACCATCCCCTATTTCTACGAGTATTTCACTGAATTGGAAAGCAAATAATATCGTATTGTAGTGCGGCGGCACATCTGTGTCGCCGCACATTTTTTTTATGAAGCGACTTCTCTGTCCTCTCTTTGCTTTGTTGCTCATGATTACCTGCTCCTCTGCCGGGGAAGGTAGCACCGCCAACAGCGACAGCCTCACCGCACGACGCTCTCCTGCCGATATGCATGTAGTCATCCTCGGCGACTCCAACAGCTCCATCGGCGGCGACAGCTGCAATCTGGCACCGGGATGGACCAAATGGTTCAACGAGGCGTTCGCGCCTGCCTCCTGTCGAAGCTATGCCCGCAGCGGCGCCACCTGGACCAACACCCCGCGGACGGTCCACAATGAGGAGGAGAACACCGCCCTGCTGAGCGACAACAACGTCATCTACAACCAGGTGTGCCGTCTCGTTACAGCCTATCAGTCGGGGCTGCAGCCTTTGCCTGACCTTATCATCATCGCTGCCGGCACCAACGACGCCTGGTTCCGCAAACGGCGTCCCCGTGCGCTGCAAAGCCATGTGGCCATCGACACCGCAGGAATCACCAGCCGCCAGCCTTCGAGCATCCTCACCCTGACGGAAGCGGTCGTCTACAACTGCCAGCTGCTGAAACATTATTTCCCCGAATCGCAAATCATCCTGCTGACACCGCTGCAATGCACGGCAACCAGCGTCGAACGCATTCGCACCACAGGGGATATCATCAGTCTCTGCGGGCAGGCGCTTAATATTCCTGTCGTCCGTCAGGACAGCCTCTGCTGCATCGCGCGCGCCGATGAAATGGTCCAACACCGCTACACCGTCGACGGCATCCACACCAACGCTGCCGGTGCCGAAATCAACGGAGCCCGCCTTGCTCACGTCATCGACAGTATTATGCAACTTTAATAATCTCTCATACACCTCTATCAACAATTAATCCATGGTTTTTTCCGACCTGTTTTTCCTTTTTGTTTTTCTGCCTGTTTTCGCTGCCTGCTATCTTTTGGCGGCTCTGATCGACCGGAAACTGCTGTCGCGCGACGGCAACAACTGCTTTCATGCCCGCAACTCGGCACTGGTGGTTTTCTCCCTTCTTTTCTATGCCTGGGGCGAACCGGTCTATGTCTTCCTTATGCTCTTCAGCGTGCTGGTCAACTGGCTGGTGGGACGCGGACTGGCAAGAGAGGGCCGTCGTAAAGCACTTCTGGTCATCGGTGTGGCTTTCAATATCGCCATTATCGGCACCTTCAAATATCTGGGATTCTTTGCCGAGATACTCAACAGTCTGGGCCTGCGAGTGGGTTCGCCTGATATAGCTCTCCCCATCGGCATCAGTTTCTACACCTTCCAGTCCATCACTTATCTGGTGGATGTCTACCGGCGCGAGTCGCCCGCCCAAAAGCGTTACCGCGACTTGCTGCTCTACATCTCCATGTTCCCGCAGTTGATAGCGGGTCCTATCGTGCGCTACGGCACCATCGCCGCCAACATCAACAACCGCCGTGTCGAAGCCTCCGACATCGCCGACGGCATGTTCCGTTTCGCCATCGGTCTGGGCAAGAAAGTCATTATCGCCAACCAACTCTCGGTCATTTCCGACCAGATGCTGGCGGGTAGCCTCGACTCGCTGACCACCACAGGTTCGTGGGTGGGTATCCTGGCCTTCACCATGCAGATTTATTTCGATTTCTCGGGCTACTCGGATATGGCTATCGGTATGGGTCGCTGCCTGGGGTTCCGCTTCAACGAGAACTTCAACCATCCCTACTGCTGCGACAGCGTCACCGACTTCTGGCGCCGCTGGCACATCTCGCTGGGTACCTTCTTCCGCGACTATGTCTATATCCCCATGGGGGGCAACCGTCGCCACCAGCCTGTCAATATCCTCGTGGTGTGGTTCCTCACGGGTATGTGGCACGGCGCTTGCTGGAACTTCATCATCTGGGGTCTCTATTTCGGTATCATCATCATGCTTGAGAAATACACCATTCTCAAAATCAAACGCTTCATCCCCTCGTTCCTGCTCCACATCTACAGCCTGCTGATTGTCGTTACGGGTTGGGGCATTTTCTATTTCACCGACTTCGGCCGCATGGCGGAGTTCTTCCAGATTTACTTTGGTGCGAAAGGCACTTTCAACGATTTTCTGTCGCTCAACCTGCTCACCGAGCATTTCTATCTCTGGATTCTCGCCCTGCTGTTCTGCCTGCCCTTGCGAAGCTGGACCAATACTCTGACGCTTAAAATCACCCATGGCGAAACGGCAGCCTACCGCAATCTGGTGCTGCTCTCGCGTCTGGCGATAACAGTCATCGTCTTCTCCCTCAGCATCGTCTTGCTGGTCGGTGCCACCAACAATCCGTTCCTCTACACCCGTTTCTAACCCTTTACCTGCTATGAAAAGAATTCGTTTCATACTATCTCTTGCTTTTCTCGCTGCTTCGTCTCCAGCCTTCACGCAGGAGTATAAATACGCTCCCTCCGAACGGGTCATTCCTGACACCTATGTCAATACGGTCTGCAACGATGCGCCTTTCCGCGTGGCACGCAAAGGCATCCTGGTGGTTGGCGACAGCGGATCGGCACGTGCCGTAAGCCCCTACTCTTTCAGCCGTATCGGCATGGTGCGCTACGCCCAGACGGTCAACACCTACCGCGACTCGCTGGGTTCTTCGGTGCACATCTTCTGCATGCCCATCCCCACAGCCGCCGCTTTCTATGTGCCCGACAGCGCCCGCTCTCATTCCAGCGACGAGCGCCCGGCCATCAACGTCATGTTTGCCGCGCTCCACGATTCGGTACAGCCGGTCAATATCTTCACCTCGCTCTCTGAACATGCCGCCGAACCTATCTATTCGCGCACCGACCACCATTGGGCTCCCCTCGGGGCTTACTATGCTGCACAGCACTTTGCCGAAGTTGCGGGTGTGCCCTTCGACACCCTTGCCGACTACGACACCATCGTCTCGCCGGGCTATGTGGGCACTATGTACAACTATTCGCGCAACCTCCTCGTCAAGCAGTCGCCCGAGGATTTCGTCACCTACATCCCCCGCCGTGCCCAATACCGCACCTTCTACAATATCTATAAACTTGACAAAAAGCGTCAGCGGGTCGTCAGCGAGAGCGATGAACAGGAGAGCGAGTTCTTCAAAAAGGGATTCCTCAAACCGGAAAGCATCAGTGCTGCCTACTGTGTCTTCGGCGGTGGCGACTATCGGCTTATCAAGGTGAAAACAGCTGTCAACAACGGTCGCCGACTTATCATCCTCAAGGATAGCTTCGGAAACGCCTTGACAGCTTATCTGCTCAACTCCTTCGAGGAAATCCACGTCATCGACTGCCGCTATTTCACCCAGAACATCCGCAAATACGTCGCCGAACATGGTATCACCGACATCCTATTCGCCAACAACATGTCGCACGCCCAGAACGAGAAAACCACCGACATGTACCTACACTATCTCGTCCAATAAACCCACCCCGCTGCATCAAAATAAGAACACATCAAATTATCCATACAAAAACTCTTTAACCTTTAACCTTTAACCTTTAAACTTTAACCTTTACCCCCAAGCACATGCGCCAACACAAAATCTTCATCACCCTCACGGCAATATTCCTGCTGGCCTGTACGGCTGTCTTGAACTTCTTTCCGCGCAGTACCGTTTCAGCCCTCGAAAAACGTGAACTCCGAACTTTTCCGGCCTTTTCATGGCAGAGTTTCTTCGACGGCTCTTTCACCAACGATATTTCTCTGTGGTACAGCGATAGCGAACCGTTCCGCGACGACCTCATGACGGTCAGCATGCTGGTCGGCAAATACCAAGCCATCTCGCTCGGCGGCGAGGAAGCTATCACCATTGTGGGTGGCAGTGCCCCGTTGGACGAGACCGGGCCTTCTGACGAGGAGATGGAACTTGACGACGACAGCGACACCATCGTTGCCATCGACGAATTCACCAAGATTGCCAATGCCGGCATCATCATCATCGGCAAGGTCGACACGGTGCGCGCCCTGATGTGTTACGGCGGCGTGGGCGGCGGTTCGGCTTATGCCAATGCTGCCAACACCTACCAGTCTACCTTTGGTTCCTCTGTGCGGGTCTACTGCATGGTCATCCCCACCTCCACGGAGTACTACCTCCCCGAAAAGGTTCGCAACCGCTCGCGCTCGCAGCTCTCCACCATCCAAAGCGTCGAGTCGAAACTGACAGGCGGTGTCCGTTCGGTCAACATCTGGCAGACGCTCAAAGACCATAAGAACGAAGATATCTACCTGCGTACCGACCACCACTGGGCGCCTCTCGGTGCCTACTACGCCGCCAAGGAATTTGCCCGTGTGGCGGGTGTACCGTTCCTCGACATCAGCAGCTACGACCGCCATGTGGTGCATGGCTATGTGGGCAGCATGTACGGCTATTCGGGCGACATCTCAGTCAAGCAGTCGCCTGAGGATTTCGTCTATTGGACCCCGAAGGGTGTCACCTACTCCACCTCTTACATCACCTACACGCTCGACAAGGAATACCACATCATAGCCGAAAGCAAACCGCATTCGGGTGCCTTCTTCTACCATCAGCGAAACGGCAGTGGAAACGCCTACTGCACCTTTATGGGTTCGGACTGCAAAATCACCAACGTGAAGACCTCCACCAAAAACGGACGACGTCTGCTCATCCTCAAGGACAGCTTTGGCAACGCCATCCCGGGCTGGCTCTTCGGTTCGTTCGAGGAAATCAATGTGGTCGACTGTCGCTATTTCACCAAGAATATGGTCAAGTTTGTCGAGGAACGCCGCATCACCGACATCCTCTTTGCCAACAATGTCTTCAAGGCTTACAGCCCCAACATTGGCAGGGCCTATGTGCGTTTCCTCTCCCAGTCGGGCGGTCTGCCGAAATACAATCCTGTCACCGACTCCACCGCCGTCGACGACAAGTCGGTCGAAAACAAACAGATTCCCGACACCTCCCGCCGTTCCGACAAAACGGACAGAAGCCCTGTCCCGTCAACTGAATCCGACGACGCTCCCACCACCCTCGACCAGTTCTAAATATGCGACATCCGCTGGTTCCCGTCGCACTGCTTCTTGTAGGTCTCATTTTGTTGTGCGAATTGCCATTCGGCCTTGTCTCGCGTTGTTTCGCCCCCGACCGCTCTCCCTCGCACTATAGCCATTTTGTGGCACAACAAAACTGGATGCGAATCCGGGTCGCTGAGATGCCTTCGCAACGGTCGCGCAGCATCCATGTGGTGGGCGAAGTGCTTGAAATCACCGACAGCGTGGGAACCGTCCACCCTTGCCAAGGGAAGATACTGCTTTTTGTTAAGAAGGACAGCCTTGCATCGGCACCGCTCTCCTACGGCGATGAAATACTCCTTCTCGCCAACCCTAATCTGCCTTCGTCGGTCGACAATCCGCACCAGTTCGACTATCGGCGCCACCTCCGCAACAAGGGCATCCTCTATACCGACTACGTCACCCCTGCCGATTACTGCCTGTTGGGCCACAACAGCCGGGGGCTGATGGCCTCGGTCACCGCCCTGCGGCAACGGCTGGTCGCAGTCATCCGGCTTAGCGCCTTGACGCCCTCTCAGCAGGGCATCGCCGAAGCGCTCTTTCTGGGCTGGGACGACGACTTGGACGAGCAGACTTCGGCACAGTTTCGTCAGGCGGGCATCACGCATCTGCTCTGTGTGTCGGGTCTGCATGTGGGCATTGTGGCTCTTTTGGCGGGTTACGCACTCTTCTTTATCGGCAACCATCGCCGGGGACGCATCGTCAAAGGTATCGTCCAACTGCTGGTCATCTGGCTGTTCGTCCTGCTGACTGGTATGGCTCCGGGGACGATGCGCGCCGGACTCATGTTCAGCTTCATCGCGGTAGGACGCATGGCGTTCTCGCGTCCTCCGACGCTCAACGCGGTGGCTGCTTCGGCAGTGGTGCTGTTGGTCTTCAAACCGCTGCTGCTGTTCGACATCGGCTTTCAGCTCTCCTACGCCGCCGTGGTGGGCATCCTCTTGATTGTCCCGCAACTGAAGGCGTTGCTGCCGCTGCCCAGTGTTGTCAATTCCTGGTGGAGACCCTTGGCTGTATGCATTCAGAAAGTCTATTCGCTTTTCTTTGTCAGCATCGCAGCCCAACTGGCCACGGCACCGTTCATCCTGTTCTATTTCCACCAGTTTCCCCTCTATTTCCTTATCGCCAACATGGTGGTGGTTCCCTATGCGGGACTGCTGCTGGGAAGCGTCATTGTCCTGGTGGCTTTTGCCTGGTGGCCTGCACTGTTCGCGCTGCTGGGCGGTGTGGTATCCTTCGAGATTGCCGTCACCGAATGGATTACCTCGGCTGTTGCCCGCTTGCCGCATGCATTGGTACAATCTGTCTATTTCGATGCCTGGATGCTGGTATTGTCACTAGCGCTGCTGGCGTTGTTGGTTGCTGCTCTGACGCGACGCAGCTGGAGCCGGTTCTCCCTGTCGCTGGTGGTAGCCTTGGCCTTGACGCTCTACGCCCAACATGTCGAGGCGCGCTGTGCCAGTCAAAAGCATTTCGACCTTTACCGTCTGGGCAACCGGACGGCGATGGAGTTCTTCGCCGGACATCAGAGCTATCTGCTTGGCGATGCTACCGTGGCGGCAGATCCGGCCGCCATCGAATTCCAAACTGCCGGCAATCTGCAGTTCCGTCAAGCGCGTCGCACCCATGTGCTGTCACTCGACACGGTGTTCCAAGACGACCACCTGATGGTTGCCGACCGTTTTGTCAGCTTCCATGGAGTTACCTTGCGTATCGTCGACCGGAGCAATTACCGCGAGCGTTCTGCCGCCCGTCCGCATGTCGACTACCTGCTGCTGCGCGAAAGCCCTTATGTCACCGTCGCCGAACTGCAGCAGCAATATGATTTTGACACGCTTCTGATCGCCTCACAGAACTCCCTACGCCGCCGCCAGGCATGGATCGACCAATGCGATTCTCTCGACATTCCTTTCAAAGATTACCGGTAAAACATTAGAAACCGCCTCCGTTCCTCTCAACGCTCTTCGCTTTTCTACAGCAGCATGATTTTCTTCACCTCTTCCTTCCCGAGCTCTTTGTTGATGGCGTCGCATAGGTCGGTAATCTTGAAGGAAAGCTCGTTTTTCAGCGCGGGGGCGGAAAGCACCACTTTCAATGTCTTGCTGCGTGTGTCGTAATAGGCTGAGCGTGTCAGTTTCACAATAAATTCTCCCACCACCTTGCGGTAGGCGCGCTCGACATGCTCCTTGGTGATGCTCTCGTCGAAGTTGTAACGCCGCAAGGCGGCATCGATCAAATCTTTTATGGGGTATTCGCTCGCCATCGCTTGCCGTTTTTGGAGTTAGTCTGCAACAGGGGATTCTTTCAGTGTGGCACCGTCCCCTTCAGGACCGTTCGCTACCTGGAAAATCTTGTGCGGCATGTCGGGCGCCTGGCGGAAGATGGTCTCGACGCGTCCCTGCTGGGTGTCGGTGATGAACACCTGCCCGAAGCGGTCGCTGCCCACCAGCAACACCAGCTGGCTGACGCGAAGCATGTCGAGCTTGTCGAAAACGTCGTCGAGCAACAGTATGGGTTTTGTCCCCAACCGCTCATGGATATAGTCAAACTGCGCTAGCTTCAACGCCAGAAGGAAGGTCTTCTGCTGCCCTTGTGAGGCGAAACGTTTCACGGCAAAGTCGCCTACCATGAAATCCAGGTCGTCTTTGTGTGGACCTACCGTGGTGAACTGCAGCTGGGCGTCGCGTCGCTGGCTCTCCTTGAGTTGCTCGGCCAGCGGGGCGGTATCGTCTTTCAGCTGGCTGTCGTATACGATTACCGGGCGCTCGGTGTCGCCGGCGTCGGGATGTATCAGTCGGTAATACTGTTCAAAACGGGGAGCGAAATCCTGCAGGAACTGACGCCGTGCCGAGACGATGGGTTCACCGTAACGCACCAGCTGTTCGTCCCACAGCGCGATGGAGTCTTCCTCAAAATAGCGGTTCTCGTAGAACTGTTTCAACAGCCGGTTGCGCTGCTCCAAGGCTTTCTGGTATCCCAATAGCAGCTGCAGATAGTTCCGGTCCACCTGTGAGATGATGCCGTCCATGAATTTGCGGCGCACCTCGCTGCCGCCCAGTATCAGGTTCTGGTCGCTCGGTGTCACAATGACCAGTGGCAGTCGTCCGATATGTTCGGCAAAGGTGTTGCAGTTCTTTTTGTTGTATTTCATCTTCTTCGACTGCCCTTTCTGGAGGGTGCACGACACCGCGACAAGGTCGTCGGCATGGTTGTCATGCAACGCATAGTGTCCGTGTATGGCGAAAAAGTCCTTGCCTGAACGGATGTTCTGACTGTCGATGGAGTTGAAGTAACTCTTGCAGAACGACAGGTAATAGAGCGCGTCGAGCAGGTTGGTCTTCCCCACTCCGTTGTTGCCCACCAAACAGTTTACATTGTTCGAAAAGGTAACATCCAGGTCGGTGTAGTTTTTGAAATTGGCCAGTTGTAGTCGGTGAAGATACATATTCAACTTATTTTGTCTTTAATCTGCTCCATCAGCCATCGTGGCGTGGAGGTGGCACCGGTGATACCGATGCGTTCGGCACCCTGCAGCCATTCCATGTCCAACTCGTCGGGCGACGATATCATGCGTGTTTCGGGCTGCACCTTCTTGCAGTATTCATACAGGTAGTGTCCGTTGCTTGAATTCACTCCCGACACAAAGACAAGCCGGTCCACACTGCTGGCAAACGCCTCCAGCTGGGTGGCTCTGTTAGCGACACGGCTGCAGATGGTGTTGTAGGCCACAAAATCGGGCTCCTCCACCCCCGCCGCTGCAATGCGCCGTTCTATATTCTCAATTAAACGGTTGTACTCTTCTCGGCTTTTTGTGGTCTGCGAATAGAGCCGGATGGGGCGACGAAAATCTATCTCGTCAATGTCGTCGGGCGACGAGACGATAATGGCGCTGTTCTGCGTCTGTCCGTTCAGTCCGATGACCTCTGCGTGCCCCTGTTTGCCGAAAATGACTACCTGTCCGTCGATTGTCCGCATGGCTTCATAGCCGTCGCGGATTTTTTTTTGCAACGCCAGCACGATGGGACATGTGGCGTCAATCAGCCGGATTCCCAGCCGCTCGGCCTTCTCGTAGGTCGACGGTGGCTCGCCGTGGGCACGAATCAGCACCGTGCTGCCTCCCAGCTGCTCCATGCGCTGATGCTCTATCACCTCCAGTCCCAGCTGCGACAATCGCGACACCTCCTCGTTGTTGTGTACTATGTCGCCCAGACAGTACAGGTGATGGCTGTCCGACAGTTGCTCCTCGGCAGCGGCGATGGCTTTCACCACCCCGAAACAGAAACCGGCATTTTCATCGATTATGACAGACATTGGTTCTCCTGGTTGGCGGCCTCTATCACCTGCTCGTACTCCTGCGGTGTGAGGTCGTTGTAAAAATAATAGATGGGGTTGACTTTCGTGCCGTTGAGCCACACTTCGTAGTGGCAGTGGGGTCCCGAGGCGAGTCCCGTCGACCCTACCAATCCCAGCAGTTCGCCGCGCTTTACATGCTGCCCCTCTTTCACCTTCGTCTCGCTCATGTGGGCATAGAGGGTCTTGTAGCCATAGCCGTGGTCTACCAATACCGCTATACCGTAGCCGCTCAGACTGGCGTCGCCGCGTCCTGAAGTGACCACAACACCGTCGCCTGTGGCATAGATGGGGGTCCCCGTCTTGGCCGACAGGTCTACACCGGTGTGCATCCTCCGGTAGTGCAAGATGGGGTGGAATCGCGTGCCGAAACCGGATATAATCTGGCATTGCGTCTTCTTCAGCGGCATAATGGCGGGAATATGGTCCTGACGCTCTTTCTTCGTGCTCGCCATGCGATACACCTCGTCGAACGACTGCGACTGGACATACAGCCGCTTCGACAGGTTGTCCAGCCGACGCTGCGTGCTCCGGATCAAGTCGGCATTGTCCAGTCCGTCAAACTGATAGAACGAGTCGTACACCGGTATGCCCGAACGACGCACATGGTCGGAGATGGGCTCCGCCTCCAGCAGCGTCCGGTAGATGCTGTTGTCTCGGTTCTCCAAGTCGGCAAGGACTGCCTCGTTGCGTTTCATCACACTCTGCATGTGCTTCATCTGCCGCTCGTAAACGGCCAAGTCGCGCTTCAGCTGCTTTTCACGGGGCGAATCGAACACCTGCATCCCTATCACCAGCAGCACCACACCCAGCACCAATCCAAACGCCACCGAGAAGGAGATGTTCTTCAGCTTGTCGACAAACGTGGTCTTCACCTTCTCGTACGAAAGTGTGTGCGGATTGAACTTGTATGTGTGGTGTTTTTTCAATAAGGGTTTGAACGGGTTTGAAAAGTACTTGTACTTTTTTCAGCGCAGTGGCGCTTTTTTTATTTTTTCAGGCTTTTATACGCATTCAATGCCTTTACGAAATCCTCTGCTGGACCCGTATGGTTCACAAAGAAGCGCAGGTTGAGCTTCGGAATTGTTATCTCACCCACCACCTGTGCACGTGTGGTGCCGTAAAGGGTACTCAGTGCGTCGGTATGTGAGTGGCGTTTTTTCTTTTTGCCCGAATGGTGCGAGTTGAAGTTGGGACGCACCGCCAGCGTCGTGATGTCCACCACATGGAACTGCATATCCAGATCCTTCCAGTGGTATACATCAAAATCCACCGAGCTGCGTGCCGCTATCAGCCCCTTCGGGTACAGATAGTACTGCATCCCTTGGTGGTCACGCATCATCGGCGTGTCGTCCGGTGCCTGAATGTAGTCGAAGATACCCATGTCGAAGAAAACCTGCTCGTAGGCCTGCGAATCTCCGTCCAGGTATACCGACCACACCCGCCGCGACTCCACCAGCGCCTGGAAGGCTTCCACCACTTTCTCCCATGCGGCAAGCGAGGCTTCGTCCATACCGGCTCCGCTCTGTATCTGCGTTCCCTTCACATCGTGCTCCAGCGTCGCGATGCTCGATTTGTAATGCGACAGGATACTCACCATCATCTTGTTCGGACGGTTGCCCATCTTGTCCTTGATGCCTCGTACCACTCGCTGCAGCAGCTCCTCCTCTTTCGCCAATGCCAGCACATTCTGGTAGCTCGACAGGATGCGGGTACGATCTTCGTCTGTCATCTTGGCGTAGGCCTCGTTTACACGCTTCAGCTCCCTGTCGAAGTTGGGCTCTTTGCGCAGCAGCAAGGTCAGCAGATTCTGGTTCAGCTTGTTCCGCTTCTCGTTGACGAAACGTCTGTAGCTGTGGCTCTCCGAACTGTGGATGAAAAATCCTGTGCCGGGCGTTCCACTGCACACGTAGTTGCCCGTGCGGGCGATATTGTCATGACGACTTCTCACACCAAAGGTGCTGTAATAAAAATGACGCGACACCGGCAACCGCACTCCGTCGGCTACCGTCATACGTTTGGCAAAGATATTTTTCAGTTTCAAGGGTTGTAGGTTTTAAAGGTTTTCTGTTGTAATGATTATATGTTTGAAAGGTCTGATAGAGCGTCCCTTTCAACATCATCCGTGAATGGCCTTACCGTAGGCGGCCTCGATGGCTTCCATCACAGCTTCCGACATCGTGGGATGGGGATGAATGGAGGCGGCCACCTGCTTTGCCGTCAAACCGTTCTGACGGGCGGTAACAATGCCGGCAATCATTTCGGTGACGTTGTCGCCGCACATGTGGGCACCCAGTATCTCGTCGGTCTGCTTGTCGATGACCATCTTGATGAATCCGTCGTTGTTGCCTGCAGCGGTGGCTTTGCCGCTGGCTTTGAAGAAGAATTTGCCCACCAGCACTTCGTGTCCGGCGTCGATGGCTTTCTTCTCGCTCATGCCCACACTGGCCACCTCGGGAGTGGTATAGGTGCATCCTGGGATGTTGTTGTAGTTCACCTTCTCGGGATTGCCGCCGGCAATCTTCTCCACGCAGCAGATGGCTTCGGCGCTGGCCACATGTGCCAGTGCGGGTCCGTGCACCACGTCGCCGATGGCGTAATAGCCGGGCACGTTGGTGCAGTAGTAGTCGTCGACCACAATCTTGGTGCGCTCTACGGCAATGCCGGTCTCTTCCAAGCCCATATTCTCGAGGTTGGTGATAACACCCACAGCAGAGAGTACCACGTCGCAGTCCACCAACACCTCGGCACCTTTCTTGTCTTTGATGTGGACATGGCACACATCGCCTTCCACATCCACTTTCTCCACCGAGGCGCTCATCATCACTTTCATGCCCATCTTCTTGAAGCTGCGGGCTACATTGGCGCTTGTGTCCTCGTCTTCATTGGGCAGGATGGTGGGCATGAATTCCACCAGCGTTACCTGTACGCCGATACTCTGATAGAAGAAGGCAAACTCGCTGCCGATGGCACCGCTGCCTACCACCACCATCGACTGGGGCTTGAAAGGCAGGGTCATCGCTTCGCGATAGCCTATGATATGGCGGCCGTCCTGCGGCAGGTTGGGCAGGTTGCGGCTGCGCGCACCGGTGGCAATGATGATATGCGGCGCTTCATAGACCGTCACATTGCCCTCTCCGTCGGTCACTTCGACCTGATGGCCGGGCTTCACACGGGCGGCGCCCATGATGACATCGACATTGTTTTTCTTCAGCAGGAACTGTACGCCTTTGCTCATCGTCTCGGCCACTCCGCGCGAACGCTGCACCATGGCGGCCAGGTCGGCTTCGGCGGGTTGCGCGTTGACACCGTAGTTGGCGGCATGATTGATATAGTTGTACACCTGTGCGCTCTTCAACAGCGCCTTGGTGGGGATGCATCCCCAGTTCAGGCAGATGCCTCCCAGGTTCTCACGTTCCACAACAGCGGTTTTCATGCCCAGCTGGGCGGCTTTCACGGCAGCCACATAGCCTCCCGGGCCGCTGCCGATAACGATGACATCGTAATTCATATTTTTGTATATTTATTTATTGTTTCATTAATTTGTTATTTTTCACCCCTTTGTAGGACTCACCCTACAATAAGGTGCATTTGCAAAGATACGCAATTACCGTCGTTCCACCAAATTTATTTTGCCAATCCACTCTTTTTCATTATTTTTGTAACTCCATTAGCGTTTTTCAAGCAATGTCTAAAAAATTATCATACAGTCTTCTATCTCTTCTTCTCGCCATCAGCGTTACGGCGGGGTCGCAAAACATTCGTTTCACTCACCTCTGGAACCGCACCAACATCAGTTTCGACCTGAATCAGCTTTACAACTACAACAACTACGAACACAACCGCTGGGGCGGCGGATTCAACCTCTCCACTCCCCTTCACTACGACAGCCGCTACGGGACCAACTTCCAGAATCTTTTTTATGCCGCCGTCAATGCCGGCTACGGCACGGGCGACCACGCTTGGAAATACGGCGCCGACATCCAGCTGCGTTTCCCGCGCTACATCTTCCGCCGTCTCACTCTGGGATTCCACCACGACATCGAGAAGTCGGGCAGCCACAGCTTCAGCACCTACAACATCCTCAACACCATCGACAACAGCACCTACTTCTCGTCGCACTACAGCGGCATCGACCGCCTGACGACGGGCCTCCAGCTCGACTTGCCAGGCAAGAGCTTCCTCACCCTCGAATACCGCCATTCGGGCGAACGTCTGCTCTTCAACGCCGTCAACCTCCTCTACCCTGCCAAATTCGAGGCGGATGCCATGCCGAAAAACTATTATGACGAAGCCCATGTCACCCTCGCTTATGGCAACGACTGGCTCTTCGATTTCCTCTACGGAAAGGTGCACATCAAGGGTGCCGGACCTTTGGGCGATAGGGAATCATACGACGATTTCTGGCGCCTGGTGGCGCAGTACAGCCATACTTTCTCCTTCAAAGGCAAAGGGGGCAGCCTCTTGCTTTTCGCCCAGGCGGGCACCACCGGATTCGACGACACCCCTATCACGCGCCGTTTCGACATCAGCGGAACGGGCAGCACCTTCTACTACTTCCGCAACACGCTCCTTACCGTCCGCCCCAACACCTTCATGGCCGACGGATTCCTCCAAAGCAGCCTCACCTACTTCTTCGGCTTCACCCTGTGGGATCTCAAACGCTCCAAACCTCGTCCCTTCCTGCAACTCAACGCTCTCTGGGGCACGCTCTACGGCAAAGAGGAGAAAATATACGACCTCCAAAGCGGACAACTCATCGGTAGCGACCCTGCCTATGCCGGTCTGCCTACCGCCATCCGGCTTACAGCTCCCGACCAAGGACTCCTCGAACCGGTTGTGGGCCTCGAAAACCTGATCCATTGGGGACTCCTCGACCTCGGCGTGGCGGCAGCCTACCAAGTCACCCCGAAAGATGTATCGTACCATCTGGACAATTTTTGGGACAAGTTTGCCGTTATGTGTATCGCCAAACTTGTATTTGAATACAATTTATAGTACTGTTTTACGTTTTACTCTTTATAACCTACCGGACATCGGTTTCTCTTTTTGAATCGTCATACCACCTACAAAACAGTAAAAAACATTCAACCAACAACATAAAAACAATTCGGATTTTCGCCATGCAACAGAATAGTTTCAAAAATCATAATTCGAAATCCAAAATTCTTTTCGTCGTCGCGCTCCTTGCCTTCGGCTTTCCCCTGCGGGCGCAAAACAGTTACGACCTCACCTTCAAATCGCCCTTCCTTACCGAAGAAAAATACTATATCGGCCAACATTTCCGCGACAAATTCATCATCGTCGACTCGACATTGCGTAACGCCGCCACGCTCCGGTTCACCCGCAACAAACCTCTCACCAAAGGTGTCTATGCGCTCCTCAACAGCAAAAAGAGCAAAATGTTCGACTTTATGATCGACGACAGCCGCAAATTCACCATCGAATTCGACGAAAAATTCACCAATGCGGGCATGAAAGTCAAAGGTTCCCAAGCCAACACGCTCATGTTCCAATACATGGCCAAACTGGATTGGGCGAACGGCCGGTCGAAGGATATCAACGCCCGTTTGAAAGATCCCGCCACCAAAGAAGCCGCCGAAAAAGAGATGGAAGCCCTCAGCAAGGAGATGAAAGAACATGAAGAAAGCTACTTCAAGGCTAATAGCAAATATCTTTTCACCCGACTGGTGCAGATGTTCTCGAGAGTCGACGTTCCCGAGGAACTCCCCGCCGGCAGCAAAGAGACTAACCTGCGCGAATGGCAGGCTCGCTACTACCGCACCCATTTCTGGGACGACGTAGACCTATCCGACCATTCGCTTATCTACACGCCGCAACTGTTTGACAAGATGAACTACTACTTCTTCGGTGTCCTCTACCATCAAGATGCCGACACCATCACCCATTACGCCCACAACATCCTCGACCGCGTGGCCAACGACAGCACTATGCTACGCTACTTCCTCGACTTCATCCTCCCCAACTATGAGCGTAGCACCAAAAACATCGGATGGGACCAAGTCTTCGTCAACCTGGTGCGCGACTACTACCTCAGCGGCAAATGCACCTGGGCTACCGATGCGGAAATCTACAGCAAACGGCAGACGGTCAACTTCCTCAGCCAATCGCTCATCGGCGCCATGGGTCAGGAACTGATCATGGCCGACACCAACCAGTCGGAAAATCCTGCCGACTGGATCTCCTCGCACGCCTTGCCGCAGAAATATGTCATGCTCTGGTTCTGGGACCCCGACTGCAGCCACTGCAAGAAGCAGACCGCTGAACTCAAGGTGCTCTACGACTCGCTCAACCTCGCCGGCAACAAAATCTTTGAGGTCTACGCTGTAGGCTACGAGAGCGACACCCAGAAATGGATCAAATATGTGCGCGACCACAAACTGCCCTTCATCAACGTGGGCGGCCCCAATGTCAACATCGACTATCAGGAAGCCTATAACGTTCACGGCGCACCTACCATGATTCTCCTCAACGCCGACCGGCAAATCATCATGAACAAAACCCTTGCCACCGATATGGTGCTGCCTTTCCTGCGCCGCTATGAGGAACTGCATCCCGAGCAAGCCAACCGCGGCCCCTCGCAATGGCAACTCGAAGGCATCAAACGCGCCAAAACAAAATAAAAAGAAAGAACCTTTCAACGAATCAAAAACCCTTAAACATATACAACCATGAGAAAAAACATTGTAGCAGGAAACTGGAAAATGAATAAGACCTTCGACGAGGCCGATGAACTGGTAACCAACCTCATCGAACAACTCGAGGAAAAAGACCTGGGCGAAAACACGGATGTGATTATTTGTCCGCCTTTCCCCTACCTGGAAATGTGCACCGACTACAGCAACGAGTCCTATTTTGCTGTAGGTGCCCAGAATGTCAGTGACCGCGACCAGGGTGCCTTTACCGGTGAAGTCAGCGCCGACATGCTCGCTTCTATGGAGGTGGAATACTGCATTGTGGGTCACTCGGAACGCCGCGCCTACTACGGCGAGACCGACGCCCTCATCGCCAAGAAAGTCGACCAGCTGCTCAAAAACGATATCCGCCCCATCGTATGCTGTGGCGAAGTGCTCGAAGAACGTGAGGCTGGCAAACAGTTCGAAGTCGTGAAACGCCAGATTACCGACGGTCTCTTCCACCTCGACGCGGAAGCCTTCGGAAAGATCATCATTGCCTACGAACCTGTGTGGGCTATCGGCACCGGCAAGACTGCCACCCCCGAACAGGCACAGGAAATCCATGCCTTTATCCGCGGTCTTATCGCTGAAAAATATGGCAAGGAAGTGGCCGACAACACCAGCATCCTCTACGGCGGCAGCTGCAAACCCTCCAACGCCAAGGAACTCTTTGCCAATCCCGACGTGGACGGCGGTCTCATCGGCGGCGCTTCGCTCAAAGCCGAGGACTTCATCAACATCGCCCTGGCTTTCTAAGACAAGTATAACCGTATTGTGAAAAGGTTAAAAGGTTGAAAAAGGCCGACTCTCCGTATGAATTGTGATTGTACGAGCCCCTTTTGAACCTTTTAACCTTTTTAAACCTTTTAATTATATAATCCGTTTCTCATGTCCATCGACAATATCGAAACCGCTGAGGTTATCGAAGACAACGAAACCGACAGCACCCGGAATTCCCAACAGAAACCGCCGTGCAACAACGGCTATCCCCAAGGTTGGAGCCAGGCCACCAAAGCGCTCTGGAACGGCGCCATTTTCACGGGCATCCTGATTCTGCTCTGCGCCATCCTGATATTCTTCTTTCCCAAAGAGGGTATTCCCCAAAACATCGGACTGGGGACGCTGCTGGTCTATTTCTTGATTCTCACTTTCACGGCGCTGGGTTCCATCAACACCTACCAGAAGGGGCTCACCCAGTTTGCCTCCATGTTCGCCAAGGACGGCAGCCGCGCACTCGACGTCATCCGCTGGGGATTCATGTTTGCCATGATGGGGGTGATTTTCCATATCTTCATCTTCTACTTCCCCTTCACCGACCCGGAATCCAAACACACCCTCTCCACGCTGCTCATTGGCAATTGTATCATCATTCTCTCGGCCGTTACCACCATCGTGGGTTTCCTGATGCTGGCTACTGCCAGCGGATGCCCTGACGCTTCGCGTAAAGGCAGCCTGCGCATGATCATTACTGCCATTGTGCTGCTGGGAGCCGCCTTCCTGGCTCCTTTCGCCATCCACAACGGCGCTACGGCGACACGCATCCTGGAACTGGTCGTCCTGATTGCCGGCGCGGTCCTGTTCCTTTCTTCCTGGCATAAAATCATCACCATCAAGAGTTGAATTTCGAACACCTTATAGCCAGCCGCTTCCTGCAACGCGACAAAAGCAATTTCTCGCGTCCGCTAGTCAACATAGCCACCTACACCATTGCACTGGGTGTGGTGGTGATGATTATGGCGGTATGTATCCTCCGGGGATTCCAACAACAAATCACTGAGAAGGTGGTGGCTTTTGGCTCGCATATCACCATTCGCAGCTATGGCTGGGTCAACGACTACGACGAAATACCGGTCATCGTCAGCCCTGCAGAACTGGAGGCGCTGTGCTCCCTTCCGGAAGTCGACCATGTGCAGGCCTATGCCTACAAGGGCGGAATGCTCAAAACCGACAATCAGATTCAGGGTATCATCTACAAGGGGGTCGACACGCACTTCGACTCCTCCTTTTTCGCCCGTCATCTGGTGCGCGGACGGCTCTTCCGCCTTAGCGACACGGCAGCCACCTATGAGGTTATCATCTCACAGCGGATGGCCAACCAGCTGGCTCTCGACACGGGTATGAAGGCGCGCTCCTATTTCTGGGTGGGCGACAACTACCGCGCCCGACCGTTCCAAATTGTCGGCATCTACAACACGGACCTCAGCGAATTCGACGAACACTATATTCTGGGCGACATCAAACAGGTGCAGCGTCTCAACAACTGGGGCGACAGTCTCGTGGCTGGCTACGAATTGCTGCTCGGCGACTTCGGTCAGCTCGACCAGGCACTGGAGCATGTAAAATCGGCTACCCGGCCGGACCTCTCGGTCACCTCCATCCGCGAAGAACAACCTTCGATGTTCGCCTGGCTCGATTTGCTCAATTCCAACATCGTCCTTATCCTCGCCATCATGGCGGTTGTCTGTGCCGCCTCGGTCATCTCGGCGCTGCTTATCATGATTTTCGAGAAAACCTCCATGATTGGCATTCTCAAAACCCTCGGCAGCAATAACGCATCTATCCGGCGCATCTTCCTGCGCAAAGCAGTCGTTATCGTCGGTCGCGGCATCATCATCGGCAACGCTGTGGCGCTGCTTCTCTGCTGGATTCAGGACCGCTTCCAGCTGATACGCCTCGACAGTGAAAGCTATTCCATGAGTTTTATGCCGGTCGACATCAATGGGCTCTATTTCCTTATCATCAGTGCGGCGACGCTGGTGGTTTGCCTGCTGGCTCTCCTGCTCCCCTCTTCCTACATCGCCCACATCGACCCCGCCAAAACCGTCCGGTTTGAATAAATGTAACTGTTAGAGTACCTTTTAAACATCACGAAACAAATAACTGTGAAAGACAACAAATATCAGAAACCGCGCAAAGGCAAATGGATTATCCTGGGATTCACCATCCTCCTGGGATTCGCTGCACTGTGGCTCATCTATAACTTCGCCCAGCAGATACGCCATTCCGAACAGGCCAAAGTGCGCCTCTGGGCCAACGCCATCAGCCAAAAGGCGGAACTGATGTCCTCCTCCGAGACTTTCTTCAATGAGGTGGACCTTGACGAACGGCGCAAAGTGAAACTGTATATCGATGTCCTGGAATCTTTCAACAAGAGGGATTTGGGCTCGGATGCCGAATTCTACCTCTCTTACGTCTCCTATATCGTCGACAGCAGCAAGACGCCCTTTATGATTATCGACGAGGACTCGCTCATCACCTCTTGCGGCAACATCCGTCCCACCCCACAGGAAGACGGAAAAATGATTGGCACCAAGGTGACTCCCGAACTGCTTGAGAAATTCAGCAACAATCCGCCGTTCCACTACAACGTTTGGGGCATCCCCCTCACCTTGCTATACAAGGAGTCGCAGATTTTCACCGACATGCACGCCATGCTCGACAACCTCAGCGAGTCGTTCCTCTCTGAGGTGACCAACAACAGTGTCTTCGTCCCTGTCATCATCGTCGACAGCACACTCCACAACGTCATCAGCTATGGCAATATCAACCCCGTCGAGTTCGACCAGCCGGACAAACTGTCCAAGAAACTGGAGGCCATGCGGAGCGAAAACGAACCCATACAACTCCAACTGGCCAACCATCGCATGGCATATGTCTTCTACGAGAAAACACCCCTGTTGCGATTGCTGGGCTACATACCGCTGATTTATCTTTTCCTGGGTATGATTCTCATCCTGGTCTCCTACAACCTTTTCCGTACCGCCCGCAGCAGCGAGGAAAACCGCGTCTGGGTCGGCATGGCCAAGGAGACTGCCCATCAGCTGGGCACCCCTATCTCGTCACTCAGCGGCTGGGCCGACTATTTGGAAGGCAAAACGCTTGAAGAGCCCTATCTTTCCGAGATACGAAAGGATATCGACCGGCTCGACACCATCGCCCGCCGATTCTCGAAGATTGGCAGTGTGCCGGAACTGAAGGACGAAGATGTGTGCGAGGTTATCCGACATACCATCAGCTATATGGAGAAACGGAGTCCCCGCAAGGTCAATTTTGTCACCACCCTGCCCGACCATCCGGTCATCGCTCCCATCAACCGCTATCTTTTTGAGTGGGTCATCGAGAATATCTGCAAGAACGCCATCGACGCCATGGAGGGCAAAGGCACCTTCTCCACCATCCTCTCCCTTGAAGGTGGCAACATCCATATCGACCTGTGCGACACCGGCAAGGGTATCGCGCCCTCGCAGCAAAAGTATATTTTCGAATCGGGATTCTCCACCAAACAGCGGGGCTGGGGACTGGGACTCTCGTTGGCACGACGTATCATCAAGGAGTACCACAAAGGCAAAATTTACCTTAAATACTCTATACCCGGACAAGGCTCCGTATTTCGTGTCACCCTCCGCAAAAGCCAGGAATAGGAATCCGCCTGGGTTTAATAGGTTTTCTGCAGATTTGCTTTTTCCTGATGAGAAATAATACTCCCGTTTCCTAAACCAGCAACCGCCTTAAAGCCGCCACAAAGCCGTCGATATCCTCCTCCGTGGTATCGAACGAGCACATCCAGCGCACCACATTCTCCGCTTCATCCCAGTCATAGAAGAAATACTCCTGTTGCAATGCCGTCCACACCTCGCGGGGCAGCTGCACAAATACGCTGTTGACCTGCACAGGGTACATCACCTTGGCTTGGGGCACCGACTGCAACGCTTGATAGAGCAGTTGCGCCATGTGGTTGCTGTGTTCGGCGTTGCGTCGCCAGAGGTCGCCGTTCAGGTAGGCTTCGAACTGCACCGCCATGAAACGCATTTTGGAGCACAGCTGCGACATCTGCTTGCGACGGTATTTCAGTTCCACGTCGAGCGCCGGATTCAGTATCACCGCCGACTCGCCCATCAGCAGTCCATTCTTGGTACCGCCGAAAGAGAGACAGTCCACTCCCTGGTCGGTGGTCATCTCTTTGAAGGTGCATCCCAGCGCCACAGCGGCATTGACCAAGCGGGCGCCGTCGACATGGAGATACATGTGGTAACTATGTGCCAGGTCGGCAAGAGCGCGGATTTCGTCAAGGGTATATAGCGTACCCAGTTCGGTGGCCTGGGCAATGGAGATGGCGCGGGGCTGCGAATGGTGCTCAAAACCGAAACCGTGCAGCTGCGTCTTCACCAATTCGGGTGTAAGTTTGCCGTCGGGTGTCGGCACGGTGAGCAGCTTGCAGCCTACGATACGCTGCGGCGCTCCGCATTCGTCGACATGGATATGCGCCGTGTCGCTGCACACCACGGCATGGTGCGAGCGGCACATAGCGTCGATGTTCAGCACATTGGCTCCGGTGCCGTTGAAAACAAAATAGACGCTGGCCTGCTCGCCAAAAGTCTCTTTGAACAGCTGTGTCGCACGGGCACAATATTCGTCGTCACCGTACGCCAGAGCATGTTCGTGGTTGGCGGCAGCGATGGCCTCCAGCACCTCGGGGCTGATACCCGAATGGTTGTCACTTCCGAATCCGCGTTTCATAATGAATGTTTCAAAAAAACTATTTATCCATCGTGAAGATGAACTCTTCGTTGGTCTTCGTGTTCTGCATGTGGCGTTTCAGCAGCTCCATGGCCTCGACAGGATTGAGGTCGGTCAGCTGGTTGCGCAGCACCTGCATACGCGAAAGGATGTTCTGCGACACCAGCAGGTCGTCACGACGGGTCGATGACGAAACGATGTCGATGGCGGGGAACATGCGCTTGTTGGCCAGTTTACGGTCCAGCTGAAGCTCCATGTTGCCGGTACCCTTGAATTCCTCGAAAATCACATCGTCCATCTTCGAACCTGTCTCGGTCAACGCCGTGGCGATGATGGTCAGCGATCCGCCGTCTTCGATGTTGCGTGCAGCACCGAAGAAGCGTTTGGGTTTCTGCAATGCGTTGGCCTCCACACCACCGCTGAGCACTTTGCCTGACGCGGGTTGAACGGTGTTGTAGGCGCGTGCCAGACGGGTGATGGAGTCAAGCACGATGACCACGTCGTGATGACATTCGGTCATGCGTTTGGCTTTTTCGAGAACGATATTGGCGATACGCACATGACGCTCGGCGGGTTCGTCGAATGTCGAGGCTATCACTTCGGCATTGACGCTTCGCTGCATGTCGGTGACCTCCTCGGGACGCTCGTCGATGAGCAGCACCATGAGGTAAACCTCGGGGTGGTTGTAGGCTATGGCGTTGGCTATCTCTTTCAGCAGGGTGGTCTTACCGGTCTTGGGCTGTGCCACGATAAGTCCGCGCTGACCTTTTCCAATGGGGGTAAACAGGTCGATGATACGGGTCGAGAGGGTCTCCTGGGGATGTCCCGTAAGTTTGAATTTCTCCTGTGGGAAAAGCGGTGTCAGCGATTCGAAAGGCACGCGGTCGCGTATCTCTTCGGGCATAAGACCGTTGATACGGTTCACCTTCACCAGAGGGAAATATTTCTCCATATCACGCGGCGGACGGATGGTGCAGTTCACCGTGTCGCCGGCTTTGAGTCCGTAGAGGCGTATCTGTTGTTGCGAAACCATGATATCGTCGGGCGACGACAGATAGTTGTAGTCCGACGAACGAAGGAAGCCGATTCCCTCGGGAGCTATCTCCAATACACCTTCGGCTTCGACAAATCCGTCGATTTCGAAAGGAAACTCGGGACGGCGGTTATTGTTGTTCTGCTGTCCGTTGCGCTGGCGGTTGTAGTAATTGACTCCGGGCACGGGACCTTGTTGCTGCTGGCGGCGTTCCTCACCCTGTGCGGGAGCGGCCGAACCGCCTTTGTCGTTCTTGCCTTCCGTCTTGTTGGCTTCGCTATTCTCGGCGGCCACAGGCTGTGAATTCTCATTTTGTGCCTGCGACTGTTCCTGCTTGGCGTTTTTGGGTTTGCGGCCGCGGCGTTTGGACGACTTGGTCTCGGAAGCGGCATTGGGCTTGTTCGGCTCAACGGCAGCTTCCGTCGGTTTCGCTTCCCCTGTCGGCGCAACAATGGCCTCGGTTTCCTTCACCACAACGGGCGACGGTTCGCTCTGCTGCTCTGCAGGAACTTCTGCCTGTGGCGGGGTCTGCTGTTTGCGTGGCGGTCTGCCGCGACGGCGTTTGGCAGGTGTCTCGGCAGGCGCTTCGGTCGGAAGGGCTGCAGGGGCGTCTGCTACGGTTATGACCTCCTCCGTCGGACGCTTCTCTTCGGCAGCGACACGTTCCGAGGCATCCTGGGTACGTTTCTGCAAATAGGCTTGCGGTGTCAGCACATCGGGCACGACAGGCACCACGGGAATCTCCAGGGCGTCGATGTTCACATTGAAGGAATGCTCCTCCTTGTGCTCAACATTATTGTTGTCTTTATGCGGCTCGGCTTCCGGAGCGGCAGCCGTCGGCGGGGTCTGGGGACGGTTTTGCACACGCGCTTTGTAGTTCTTCATGTTCGACTCAGCCATCGGAATCGGTTTCAGCCGCGTCCGGTGAGGACGCATACGATTCTGCTCCTCCTTGCGGACCTCCTCTTGCGAAGGATTGTTGGCTTGAAAATCAAGTATTTTGTAAATAAGCTCTTGGGCTTCCATACGGGTAGCACGCGGCACACCAAGTTCTTTTGCAATCTCTATCAGCTCAATATGAGCCTTGTTAGACAAATCAGATTTGCTGTACATTAAATATGAATTAGGTAACGGAATAGTTCAACAGAAATCAATTTTTCTCAATCTGTTTGAAAAATAAAATAAAATGTAAATAACTACTTATTAGTTTGTTGCTATTAAAGACGGCCTTTATTTCGACCGCTTTTGACTACGCAAAAATAAGAAAAAAAATCAACACGCAAAAAAAATTTTGTCAAACTGATTAAAAAGTGTACTTTTGAAAGTTGAAAATAAAAACCGGACACGGTTTTCTTCAATTACAAACAACTGAAAGTCAATTAAAGAATTAACAAAATAGTATTTTTAATAAAACAGAAAAATTATGAATATTCCTGAAAATCTCAAGTACACCCAGGATGACGAATGGGTAAGAATGGAAGGTGACATTGCCGTCGTCGGCATTACCGATTACGCACAGCACGAACTTGGCGACATCGTTTTCGTGGAT
>JAEEGL014657619.1_pt1 | contig 32013 bp, 30 predicted proteins | sample 9134231 | NCBI WGS metagenome assembly JAEEGL01 (sample SAMN16246548, study PRJNA631951) | gut metagenome | biome: gut microbiome; feature: rumen; material: fiber-attached | host: Bos | place: Iran: Karaj | collected 2018-10 | reverse complement strand
ATATTTTCTTGAATCTTTCGGGAACGAAGTTGAGTTCGCCCTTCTCCGCGATCTCGAGGGCGGGCTCGGCGATGGGCTTCATCGAAACGAACCACTGCTCGCTGATGCGGGGCTCGACGACGGTGTGGCAGCGGTAGCACTCGCCGGTAGGTATCACCATATCCTCGGTCTTTACCAGGTAGCCCGCGGCGTCCAGGTCGGCGACCCAGGCCTTTCTGCACTCGAAGCGGTCCATGCCGGCGTATTTGCCCGCTGTCTCCATCATGCGGGCTTCCTCGTCGATGCACTCGATGATGGGGAGCTTGTGGCGCAGACCCACCTCGAAGTCGTTGGGGTCGGCGGAGGGAGTGATCTTCACGGCGCCGGTGCCCTTTTCGGGGTCGGGATAGGGATCGGCGATGATGGGTATCTCGCGGCCCACCAGGGGCAGGACCACCATCTTGCCGACCATGTCTTTATATCTTTCGTCCTCCGGGTTTACCGCGATGGCAACGTCGGAGAACATGGTCTCGGGCCTTGAGGTCGCGACGGTTATGCCCTCGCTGCCGTCGGCTCCGGGATACCTGAAGTACCAGTACTTGCCGTTCTTGTCCACGTGCTCGACTTCGATGTCCGAAAGGGCGCTGCCGCAGACGGGGCACCAGTTTATGAGCCTGCTGCCCTTGTATATCAGGCCTTTCTCGTAGAGCCTGCAGAAGTGCTCGACGACAGCCTTGTTGCAGCCCTCGTCCATGGTGAAGCGCTCGCGGCTCCAGTCGCAGGAGCTGCCCAGCTTTCTGATCTGGGTGTTGATGCGGCCTCCGTAGGTCTTCTTCCAGTCCCAGGCCCTCCTGAGGAACTCCTCGCGGCCCAGATCCTCCTTGGTGAGGCCCTCTTCGGCCTTGATCTTGTTGAGGATCTTGACTTCGGTGGCTATGCTGGCGTGATCGGTTCCGGGCAGCCACAGGGTGCAGTAGCCCTGCATCCTCTTAAAGCGGGTCATGACGTCCTGAAGGCTCTGGTCCATGGCGTGACCCATGTGGAGCTGGCCCGTGATGTTGGGGGGCGGCATCATGACGGTAAAAGGTTTCTTCGTCTTGTCGATCTGCGGGGTGAAGGCTCCGCTCTTTTCCCAGGCTTCGTAGATGCGGTCTTCGAAATCCTTGGGATCGTAGTTCTTCGGGAGGTTGTTTTCCATCGGGCATTTTCCTTTCGTGTAAATAAAATTCCGTCCCTTGGGATTACCCAAAGGACGGAATGTATCCGCGGTACCACCTTTGTTCCGGAAGGGACGCCTCCGGCACTCATTTAAAACGCCTGCTTCTCGGGCGACCTTCATCCGAAAGAGGCTCTGGGAGCTCTCAGCCAAGGCTCCTTCTCTGTAAAAGCGTAACGGACTACTCCTCCCGAAGGCTTTTCAATTACTGTTCTTTATATCGCAAAAAACAAGGGATGTCAAGGAAAAGCAGCGTCTGACACAGACTTGTAATCTTTGCCTCCGCCCGCCGGTCTTTGCCATTTCCTTACGTAATAATACCTGCGTTATAATTGTTTATTTGTTGTTTATTTATCCCCGGGTACAATGTATCATATCGTTATTCACCAACCAACGCGCGCAGGAGCCTGTAAAAGGCGGAACATTTACCATGGAAAAGAACAAAGAATTGAAAAAAGATCTGGGCATGATGACCGCCATGTCCCTTGTCGTGGGATGCGTCATTGGAGCGGGAGTCTTCTTCAAGCCCTACGCTATATATCAGTCTACGGGAGGCGCTCCCGGCATGGGGATACTCGCATGGGTCGCGGGAGGGCTGCTGAGCATCTTCGGCGCCCTGACCTTCGCCGAGGTCGCAATACTTATCCCCAAGACCGGCGGCATGGTGGCATATCTTTCGGAAGCCTACAGCGAAAAGCTGGGATTTCTCGCGGGCTGGATGCAGGTCGTGATCTTCTACCCCGCCTTCCTGGCAGGCTACGGCGTGAAAGTAGGCTCTGAGCTTTCCGAGTACCTGGGGGGGCGCTTTGCCCTTCCCATAGGAATAGCCGTCATCATCGCCCTCGTTGCCCTGAATACCCTGGGAACGAAGGCCGCGGGCAAGATGCAGGTGCTCTCGACCGTATGCAAGCTGATCCCTCTGTTCCTCATAATGATATTTGGCTTTATCAAGGGGAGCGGCGATGCCCCCATAATGAGCCCCATGGTAGGGGCGGGAAAGAACGCGGCCGGAGTCCTGGGTTCCACCCTGCTGGCCGTCCTCTTCGCCTTTGAGGGCTGGACCAACGTGGGAGCGATCGCCGGCGAGATGAGGGATCCGGGCAAGGATCTGCCGCGTGCCATCGTCGGCGGGGTATCCGTCATAATGGCTGTCTATCTCATCATCAATATCGCGTATCTCAGGGTCATACCTGCCGATCAGCTGATGCAGATCGAGTCTCCCGCCGCGGCCGTGGCTGTAAAGCTCTTCGGGAGCGCCGGCGGCCTTATAGTAAAGATCGGCATCATAATCTCGGTCATAGGAGCGGGAAACGGTTTTCTCATGTCGGGCTCCAGGGTCGCCTACCAGATGGCAGTCCAAAAGACCCTTCCCGGATCGGAAAAGCTCAGCGCCCTAAACGAAAGCAGCGTTCCCGCAGGCTCGATCATACTCATAGGCTTTCTCGGCTGCCTCTATTCCCTCACCGGAGAGTTCGATCTGCTGACCGATCTGGGAGTGTTTTCCTGCTGGATATTCTATACCCTGACCTTTTTCTGCGTCATAAAGCTGCGCAGGATCCATCCCGAGTGGGAAAGAAAGTACAGGGTGCCTCTTTATCCGCTGATACCTGCCCTCGCAATAGCCGGAGGCGTCTTCGTGATCTTAAGCCAGCTCTTCTTCTCGGGGACGAGGGCAGCCGTGATGTCGCTGTGCAGCGCGGCGATCACCCTCGCGGGCCTTCCCGTTTACTGCTTCATGAAGAAGGACAGGCGCTGAAGGACCGGCCGCGGCCTGCTTGGGCGTGAAGCACGCAGCGTTGTTTTCTAAGGTCTTTTGATGAAATAATTGAGCTGCGTCTGCGCGAAGCCGCAGGCAAGGGCGGTGTTTCCCGAGCCCTTGTTGCTCTCGGCGTGGGCCCAGACGGGCTTTTTGCCCAGGCGCAGTATCTCCCTGCACATGAGGGATGAGAGATAGGATGCCAGCCCCTTCCTTCTGTAGGCGTCGGCAGTCTCGACCCCTATGTCGATCTCCTCGCTGCTTATCGCGGTGGAGCAGGCGACGGCGCAGAACTCTTCCCCGTCGAAAGCGGCGAAGCCGAAGCCCTTCTCAAGGAAGCTCTCAGGGCTGTCCCATGAAAACGAAGGAGTTATCCTGCCCTTTATCAGCCCGATATTTCCTTCGCTTATCCTTTCGATGCGGTAAGGCGGAGCCTTCCTCTGCCGCCCGGCACTCGCGCTTGCCGCATCGTATGCGTACTCGAGACGCCTTGATAGGGCGAGTCCTTTGGCGGTCATGTATTCAGCAATTCCGCGGTCATCGGAGATCAGCACGAAGCGCCTGGGGGTCTCCTTCATGAAGAGTTCCGCATATATCTCGTCCAGGACCGTCTCAGTTACCGGGCCGGACAGATACCCGAAGCCGCAGTGATGCCAGAACAGGACCGGCCCTTCCGCTTCAGGAGCGAAAGTGAAGATATCCCCCGGCTGAAAGCCCTCTGCTATCGAAAGAGGATAGACCCGGTTCGCCCGGCAGCTTTTCGCCGCTTCGATGTATCTTTTAAACTCGTCTTTTGCTTCTTTTTTCATTTTGGGTTCCTTCCGTGGGCGATTGACCATAATTATTATTATGTAAATATCGTGACAACATCAACGCATTTAGACGTCACCATATTAAAGGCAGCAGCCGGTATCTGACCTTCTTCTCGTACTCGTCGTAGCCGGAGAGCTCCTGCTCGAGAAACTTCTCCTCGTCCTTTATGCGAAGGACTATCATCGGTATGTACGAGAGCATGACAGCAAACGAAATAGGTGAGCCCAGTATCAGCGGCATCGAAAGAAAGAGCGTCAGCGTCGCCGAGTACATCGGGTGGCGCACTATGCCGTAAAGACCGGTGTCGACGACCTTCTGCCCCTCCCTCACCTCTATGGTCCGCGAAAGATAGGAATTCTCCCTCAAGACCTCGGCGAACATCAGGTAAGAGAGCAGGAAGACTGCGCAGCCGCAGACGACGGCCCATTGAGGAAAGCCCCTCCAGCCCAGCCTTTTACCAAGCCCCGCGATGACGAAGGCCGCGATGAACATGAGGCCGCTGTAAGCGATGAGGCCCTTCTGCTCTCCCCTCTTCTCTTTGGCGCTGAGCCTGCTCCTTAAGAGCTCCGGGGCTTTGGCGTACATCACCAGGCCCGCTATGAACATGGGAATGAAGAGAAGGCACATGAACAGCACGCCGTTCTTCCATCTCAGGGTCCCGGCGGGAACGAAGAGCATCAGTCCCACCAGTACGACCCCTGATAGGTATTTTACGACAGCATCTTTAAGAAGCCCTTTTTTCATCTTTTAAACCCCCGTTTCGAAGGGCGGACGCGCCGTCCGCCGTGAAAAGCCTAGACCACCCTGATCTGGCACGATCTCATGGTCTCAAGAGCCGCGGCGTGTTTTTCGGGGGTGACTCCGGCGCAGCAGGAAGGATCGACCGAGATCGGCACCTCGGGCATATAAGCCTTCAGCATCAAGGCGTTGGATACGACGCAGATGTCTGTGCAAAGGCCTATGAGCTCGATCTCAATGTCCTCGAGCTTTGAGATCTCTCTGATGTCTTCGGCCAGGCGCGTGCTGCCGAAGGTGGGCTTTTCGTAGATGCGGGCGTCGTAGAGCAGCTCCTCTATATCGGGACGGAGCCTCCAGCCCCCGCTGCCCTTGATGCAGTGAGGCACGGGCAGAAAACGTCCTTCCTGGGTATCCATATAATCTTCGCCGTGGGTATCGAGGGTCGCGAAGACGTCGCTGACCGGGTAGGAGCGTATCTTCTCCTTCGCGGCTTCGACTATTGCCTCGGCCTCCTTCGTTCCCAGGGCTCCGTCGATGAAATCGTTCTGCATGTCGACGACTACCAGAAGTTTTCTCATGATATTACCTCCGCTGTTATTCTTCATGACCGCCCGCGGCGGGAGCCCGGCGGCCGGCGTCAAACCGTTCCTTTTTCCTGTCATATGGAGTTTTTATGCTTCGCCTGATCTTCCTGATCACCTTAAAAGCCAGCTTCTCCGGAATCAGCAGAGCGGTTTTGAAAGCAGAAGGGCTTTCTTCGCGGGGAGGAGCCAAAAGCGCTTCAAAGGGAGGCCGCGGCTCTTCCTCCAGGGCCTCAAGCTCGCCGAGACCCAAGTCTCCTTTAACGTTTTCAAAGGCCAGCTCAAAGCCTTCGCAGGCTCTTCCGTCAAGATCCAGCCTCATGACCGAAAAGCTTTCCCCGCTCTCGTAATGCTTCCGGGCGGCAGCCTCTTCGCCGTTTTCCAAGCGCAGGACCGCCTCAACATCTGCCGATATCCCTCCCGGCGTGTTGAAATAAAGGAGCAGGAGCCTTAAGGCGCAGGGCTTGTCAAAGCTTGCCTTTACAGTCTTTTCGGCATCCCCGGGATCGAATCTGAAGCGAAGGCCGTCAAGGCCGCCGTCCTCATCGCACGTATTCAAAGGCTCGATGAGCTTTAGATCGTTCAGCAGGCCGGCGTTCCCTGAGGACGAAACGATCCCGGCTCCCAGCAGCCTGTTTTCCGTATTCCTCTGCCAGTAGACCGCGTCGGAATTGATGAACCGGTCGGCATACTGCCAAATCCCCTGGGTCCTGTAGCGCAGCGCTGCCCTGAACATCAGATTGCCTGCAAGAAAGAAGCTGCAGCAGTCCTTGGGTATCCGGTAGCGCAGCCTGCTCTCCCAGCCGCAGAAGCCCGTCCCCTCCTTTTTTACGGGCGAAGCCGAAGGCGGATGCGGAATGCTGAAATAGTCCGGCTTTCCGAAGAGGACGCCCTCGTAGGCGAACTTCTCCAGCAGGGCCGGCCTGTACGACGGGTCGTTTTTCATGAGAAGCGCGAGAGCTTCAAGGCTCAGAAGATCCAGCGCCCTGTGATCGGGGTGCATGTCGAAGCCGGTCAGCAGAAGAACGCCGGGCCTGAGGCCGTCAATGAGGGCGTAAAGGTCGTCGAGGAAAGCTCTTTTGGTGTAGGGAGCGTGCTCTCCCGTCCTTATATACCTCCACTCATCTATGTCTTCAGACGGACCGTGAGTATACCTGAAGCCGGCTTCTGAGACCTTTGCTTCATCGTATCCCGAGTCGTATATGCCCTTTCCGCGCCATGAATCCCCGTAGCCTCCGAAGATGACCCTCTCCCTCGGAACTCCCATAAGTTCAAGGGCTTTGAGGCTCTCCTCCGCCCTGGCGGCACTCTCGAAGGGGTAGTAATCTCCGTTGGTCGCGATGAAGACGAAGATTTCGTATCCGCCGCGGCATAGGTTCACCAGCATGGGGCCTCCGACCAGAAGCTCGTCGTCCTCGTGGGGGACCAGCAGAAGGACTCTTTTTTTGCCGTTATTATCTTCCATGCCATCCTCCCGCAGGTTACCCGAAGCTATCCTGCATATATTCTATACTCACCTGCCCCGCTTGTCGATGATATAGGACGAAAAAGCATCCCCTCGGCATGAAGCTTCGGGGATGCTCTCGTTGATGCTTTAGCGGATCTTAAGCCCTGCGGTGTTTTACCTCATCGCCAGGTATCTGTAGAGGTACTCGATGACGTTGCAGCGGGGGCACTCGGCGTCGATGCTGAAGCTTCCGGTATAGGTGCCGTCAAGCAGCTTGCCGTAGCGGGCCCAATTGTAGGCGTCGGTGTAGTACTTGCCTTCGCCGGTCTTGCCCGGCTCTCCCATGGCCCTGTATATGAAGGTCAGTATGTGGCTGTTGAGGCAGTTGGCGTCGGGGCTGAAGGCATCGGGAGAGGTCCCGTCGGTTATTCCCTGCTCCACCGCCCAGAGCACCGGCTTGTAATAGTAATCCTTCTCGCTCACATCACCGAAGGGGTTGAGCGCGTTCTTCGCCTCGGGGCAGCCCGCCGACCTCCAGAGGAAGGTGACGACCTGGCCTCTGGTGCAGGTGTTCAGGGGGCTGAAGGTGGTTGCCGAAGTCCCTTCGGTGATATTGGTGTTGTAAGCCCAGACTACCGAGTCGTAATAGTAGTTGTTAACGGTAACGTCGGTGAAGGGGACGGTATTGTTTTCGACGTTGTTCACTGTCTTGATGAGGTCGGAACCGCTGATCAGAGCCAGTATGTTGCCCGAATTGATGACTGAGCCGTCGGTCATGGTGAAGAGCAGGTCGCCGCTGTCGCTGAGCTTGATGTCGGCGACTCCGCGCCCGTCCCTGCCGGGCTCTCCCCTGTCGCCTCTGGGTCCGCGGGCGCCGGTCTCGCCGCTCTCTCCCTTGTCGCCCTTTTCGCCCTGATCGCCCTTCTGGCCTTCGGGGCCTCTCTCTCCCGTGTCGCCCTTTTCGCCCTTGAGGGTGTTGTTCTCGGAGAGTACGGTAAGCTCTGTCCACTTGGGGTCGGGGTCTTCGGCATCGGGTTCGTAGCGCCACTGGAGGCTGTTGGTGTATTCGTCGTAGTTCAGCTGTATCTGGCGTCCGTTTCTTCCGTCCTTTCCGTCGGTGCCGTCTTTTCCGTCGTTTCCGGCTTCGCCCTTGAGGTCATCAAGGTCCACAAGGAATCGCCATTCCTCGTCCGCTTCGTTTTCGCAGACGTAGCTCCACTGCAGCACTCCTTCGTCGGCGTCGATGCGCAGCTGGATCTCCCGGCCGTCGGCTCCCGTGTCGCCCTTGAGCAGGGCCGAAGCGGAGGACGCGACCAGATCCTTCCATTGGTCATCGGTCTCGTCGTCATACTTCCACTGGATCATTTCGACCATCCGGCCGTCCTCATCCTCCACCGTCTCGGTGCGGAGCATGACCTCCCTGCCCTTGTCTCCCTTGTCGCCCTTATCTCCCTTGTCGCCCTTTTCACCCTTCAGAGCTTCAACGGCGATCAGGTCTTCCCAGGGGGTTGCGGACAGGCCGTCGGAAGCGGCGTAGCGCCACTGTATCATTCCGTCGTCGGAGTCGACCTGCAGCTCGACCCGGCGGCCGTCGGAGCCCTTTACGAACTCGGCGTCGGTCACTGCGACCAGATCGGTCCATTTGAACTCATCCTCACCGTCAAGAGCTTTGTAGCGCCACTGTACCCACGTGGCGCCGCTGCCCTCTTCCCCGCCCGGGCGGACGACGGTCCGCAGCTCTATCTCGTGGGAGTCTTTGCCGTTATGAACGGTGAAGGTTTTGGCAGTCCCGTCGGTGAGATAGATCTTGTAGGTATCGGTGAGGCCGTCCTCCCCGCCCTGAGAGCTTAGGACTATGTCCTTCACTCCTACGCCGTGGCGGACGGTGATGCTGTAGGTCAGGCCGTTGGTGTTGGTCAGGGTGTAGGTGTCGTAGGTCTCGCCTTCCTCCGAGAGCATTATGGAGAATATGCCGCTGGACTCGAGGTAGACGTAAGCGGTGTTGGAATCCGCGCTTTCCTTGGTCGCGTACATACCCGTCATGGTGCGTATCATGAAGCTGTACTCATCGCGGCCGTCTATGCCGGTGAAGACGTATTCCTCGGTCCCTGCAGGCAGCACTTCGACCTCGGTCAGAGTCTTGTCCTTTTGGATCTGATAGAGCTTGAAGGCTCCGACAGGCCTGGTCAGGGTCGAAGGATCGGTCCAGGTCAGCCGGATCTGAGCCTGTCCGTCATCGTCAGTTTCGTATTCGGCGTCCAGATCGGTCACGGCCGGAGTCGCAGCCCTGACGCCCTGGAGCATGTAGCCGTAGATAGGCACGAACTTGTTCTTTTCGATGTTGAGGGCATCGTAGAGCTCGTCGTCGTCGAAGTCCTCGTCGCGGATATAGACCTCGTGATCGAAGTTGTTGGGGATCTTGGAGGGCCATGTGACCATCTGGTACTGGTAGCCGTATTCTGCGGCGGTCTCCGGAGAGATGCCAAGAGCTTCGAGGGCGGAGGGCTCGAGGTTGCCTATCTCGCAGCTTACGCCCTGGCCTGCGCCCTTGGATATGGAGACGCTGTTCTCGCTCATGTATTCGATGGAAGCGTGGACTCCTTCGAAGAGCTCCCAGCCGAAGCCCTCGCCGCCCAGCATCAGGGTGATGTCAAAGGAGAAGCCGAAGGCGTAGGATTCCTCGGTCTCGTGGGTGTGGTCCTGGCTCCAGGAGTATGAGGAGGAGCTGGACCCCACTCCGAAGGTGTTGGGTGAGGACTGAAGTATGGTCCTGTCGTTCTGGGTGCTGGTCGTCCTCATGTAGGAGAAGGGATCGCCCTCGTGGAAGAGCCACTTGTCCTCAAGGTGCTGCAGATGCGGTATGTCCTCGTCTTTTATGGGTTCCAGCCCGTTGGCCCTGCGCTCCGCATTGGCTGCCTCCGCCCTTCGCCGGTATTCGGCGTTGTAGTAATCGACGAAATCGTTGTAATCCCTGGCGTTGACCATCTCCCTCGCCGGTACGCCGGGGAAGGACAGGGCCAGGGTGTTCTCGTCGGACCACTCGTCGTTGGTCTCGACCTGATAGATGTATATCGTTATCGGCGTCCTGGTCATGACCACCTGGTCTTCTCCCACGGCCGTGTAGGTGTATTCATCGGTCGTGGTCAGGGAGTTGGTAAAGGTCTTCGACCAGTCCTGCCTGGCGTCGGCGCTGAAAGCGATCTTGGCCACGGGCGCTCCCGCGTCCACGCAGTAGCCGAGGCCGAAGGAGGTGCTCTCACCCTCGCCTATCGAGTAGCCGTAGGAGGTCGAGATGGTGTACGAAGTGCTGTGACCCGTCATGGCCCCTTCGACTTCGTCAAAGTAGGGAGGAGCCTGGAGCACGGCCATCACCGCGGGATCGGTGTATACGTATGTCTTGTCGGTGAACCTGGCGTGCAAGCCGTCGCAGTCGCAGTCCCAGGCGCAGACCGCGAAGTGGAGCCTGTCGTTTATCCTGGCGCTGCCGCTTCCTCCCGCGGGATAGGCGGTGCGCTCCATGGCGTCGTCAGAAGTGCTGTAGAAGGATCTGGCGTCTTCGGTCTCAAGACCCTGGTTGTCCTTATACACGCCGCCCATCATGCCTATCTTGAACAGCGCGTTGCCGGGAGACGCGTTTTTGGTTGCGCCCAGCACGTAGACTATCTGCTCCCTGCCCTTTTCGTTTCCGTCGAAGACGCCCACGGCCGCGGAGCGGAAATAGGTCTCGGCGACTCTCATGCCGGCCGCCCCGTCCACATTGCCGAAGTAATCGTCGGTGCTGGTGAAGTAATCGGGCTGGTAGCATGCGGAAATGGTCTTGTTCGCCGCGCTGTACTCATAAACGTCTCCGTTGATGAATATGTGCTCGGCCTTTGCCTTTCCGTTGAAAGCGACGGTCTCGACCAAAGTCCTCTGCCAGGACTGATCGCCGCCCACCGTATCGGCCGTGTACAGGCCGCCTATGTCGGTTCCCTGGGTCCAGTTGTTGGTGCTTAACGAGCTGTCGAACATAACTCGGGTAAGGCTTCCGCCGCCGGCATCGTATACCGCCGCCACCAGCTTGGACTTGGTGGTGGTATAGGGGTCGGATACGGTCTTGCCGGAGCTTCCGTTTATGGTGTTCTTGAAGCCCGCAACGACTATTTCGGACTTGCCGTCTCCGTCGATGTCGCCCACGGCAAGTCCGCCGGCAAGCATGGAGGTCCACTTGTTCCTGTCGCTGTTGTCTGCGTTCCAAACCCCGGCTCTTTTGGAGTATCCGTCGGTCATGTCGCTTACGTTCTTGCCGCCGTAGTGTATCGACAGGCACGGACGGTAGAGGTCGGTCACCTGGCTGTACATCTTGTAAGAGAAGAGGGTGTCGTGGGTGACCCTGTTCACGTAGCTGAGAACGGCCAGGTCTTCGTAGCCGTCCCTGTTGAGGTCGCCGCTCGCCACCTGGCAGTGCAGCTTGTTGTCTACCCAGTCGTTGTCGTTGTCCCTGCTGAGCCACTCCTTGTATATGGCGGGATACTTGTCGTGGAGCATGGTCTGATTGGGCTTGGGATAATTGTTGGACTGATAGCCTCCGGTGCAGACGTAGCCGCTGCCGTCCGGGTTTCGGCTGAATTCGTAGAGGCCGTAATCGTTGTAGTCGTGGCACACCCAGATGACTGCGGAATCCTTCTTTTTGTCGTGGTAATGGCCCGCAGTGATGGAGAAGAAGTTCATGGCGTTGAAATCCCACATGTTGTCGTTGACCGTGTTTTCCTTGTGGCGCATCCAGTTGGCTTTGCCCAGGCCTATGCCGCATTCTATCCGGCCTTCACTGTTCATTACCCTGAACTCGGTGTAGGCGTTGCCGTCGCTTGCGTACTTGACGCCGACCATGGCTATGTGGTCATCGCGGCCGGTGCCGTCGGGATCGAAGCCGACCATCTGGATATACGACAGATCGTTGGTGAAATCAGCGGAACAGGAGGTATCAACGCTGCCCCCGCTTCCTAAAGCGAGGGGATTTCCGTTCTTGTTCTCCGGCTTCAGATTGTCGTATGACTTGATGGGAGTCGCGGAGTTGCCCTGGGCTTGAAGTACGAAGAGCTCGTCCTGCTTGACCAGCATGAAGTCCTGATACTTGCCGTATCCGTAGGGATCCATCTCCACGTCGAAATTCTCCGGCTGCTGGTCCTCCATGCCTTCGAGGCGGTCGAATATCGCCTTCGCGCTCGCCGTCGGCTCGCCGTCCTTCGCATAGACGGGAACCGCAAAGGCGGGCAGAAGGCTGCCTGTGATGAGCACGGCGCAGGCGAACAGTGCTGCCGCCGTACTGAATGCTTTCCTGATGCTTCCGTTCATTGTCGTCCTCTCCCCGGGCCTTTTAAGGCCTCATTTTTCTTCGCTGTCTTTTTTTTCAGACGTCTGCTCTTTTTCAGACGCCTCCTTCTTCTTTCTCTGACTCCTCTTGATCAGGACGGTTGTGACGACGCCCGCCATAAATGCCGCTACGGCCAGGAGGACATAGCCCCCCGCGTTCTCAAAGAGCATGGTCGCGCCGCTGAACATCCCGGGCGTCCCGCCGGAATGGGCCGGGCCCTCTGCGAATATCAGAACGGCCAGACACGCGGCCAACGATAAACTCGCCGCTCCCATTGTCCCGGTCTTGCGTTTCTCCCGTCTGCGCCGCGCGGCTTCCATCTTTCGGTGCAGCACAAAGACCCTTTCTTCCGCTTTCATCGCCGGACATCCCTCCTTTCCAACAGTGTTTTCACTTATTAAGTGTCAGAAACCGGAAAAAACACTAAGCGCTTTTTGAAAATTGCGGAGAAATAAAAAAAGCCCCCGAAGGGGCGCTGAGTGAGACATTGTTACCGGAGGTCCATCCTTCTTCGGAAGACGGCGAGGTATACGAATACCAGGGTCATGGGTATCATGCTGCCTATCCAGAATATTGCGCCGGACTGGTTTACGAAAACGTTGAAGACCGCGTGGAAGGTGACCACGAAGCAGAGCAGAGCGAAGCCTCCCACCACCCTGAGCCAGACCCGGTCCCAAAGATAGAAGAGGCCGACAGCGACTATCATGCCGCAGACAACGTGCATTGCCCCGGTTCCGAAGCCGCGTATGAGAAGGCGCAGCAGCTCCGAAGTGCCGTACGAGGTGAGGAAACAGACGTTCTCAAAGGTGGCGAAGCCCACAGATATCATAAGGGTGCCGGTGATGGCAGACCTCCTGTCGGGCTCGAAGACCAGAAGGTAGAACAGCATGGGCAGAGCCTTCATTATCTCCTCTACCGCGGGCGAGACCTCGTAGGAGGCGGAGACCAGGTCGGCTCCGAGCACGCCGGCAATATAAGTGCTGACGTAGGCCGAGAGGAGGCAGACGGTCATGCCGGTAAGGAGGAAGACCAGGGCTCTGCGGCCTTCGCGGCGCAGGCATAGTATGGCCAGCAGCAGGGGCGCCGCAAGGCATATGTAGGTGTTCTCGATATAGTTCATTCCGCCGCCGCCTTTTTCATCGCTGAGAGAAGAAACAGAAGGCTGACGGTGATAAGCATATCGAATACGTAGTAGGGATGGAGCGGCACATCATCGCTCCAGAAACACGAAGCCGTCCAGAGGCAGTAGACCAGCAGGCAGTAGATCAATGTCATGGCCGAAAGGAAACGGCAGCCTGGGGCTGTTTTTTTATCCTGAAGCCTGCGTATCGACGCGAAAAGAAGAAGACCCATGAACACGGCGTAGACGATATTGTTCAGTATTTCGCCCCACTGCATGTAGAATACCGACATGCCGGCAGCAAAGACGGCGGCAAGCCACGGCAAAAGACCCGCCCTGTCCATATCTTCGGGAGGACCGCTTTGCCTTATGATCAGGTAAAGGAAGATGAAGGAGGAATACCAGCTCAGGTCTGAAACGATGGATATCCGGGGGGTATCGCCGTAAAAGAGTATGCATAAGAGCCAGTATATATCGCCCATGACCCAGCTACCGAAGAAAAAGAACGACAGGGTCCACGTTCTGCTTTGCAGGGCGGCAGCCCGGTAAAGCGTGACCCCTGCGCAAAAGAGCAGGACAGCGATCTGCAGAACGTTATCAAATATGTCTATCATCGTCCCTCTCCTCCAAATGCTTTCGCAGCCGGAAACAGAACACTGTAAACAGGACTCCTAAAGTGAAGGCAAGAACGGTTATGACGGCGTATCCGAGGGCTGCGCCGCTGGCGAAGATGCTGGCGGAGGCTCCTTCCGATACCGCGGCGGCGTCAGGGACGGGATTGGCCGCTATGACGAAAGCCATGGCGACGGCGACGGCAAGGCAGGCTGTACCCATAGACGCGGCGGCAAGAACATACCTGCGGCGGGCCTTCGAGCGCCTCATGCTCTTCATCCTTTCGTGCAGTTCGTCTACTCTCTGATCATAGGTCCGCATGGGTTATACCCTCTTTCTCAAGCTCCAGGCGGAGCCTCGCTTTACCGTTGTTCAGCAGGTTCTCCACCTTTTTCGCGCCGCAGCCCAGCACCTCCGCCGCATCTTTGTAGCTCAGGCCTGTCATGTAGACCAGCCACAGGGCTTCGCGGTACTGCGGGGCTATGCGCTTAAGGCAGCGCTGCAGGGCTGCGCTGCGCTCGTTTTTAATGATCCCTTCTTCCGGAGACGGTCCGTCCGCAGGAAGTATCTCGCACAGATCGTCTTCGAGACTGAATTCCCGGCGCCTGAACCTGGTCCTCCAGAGGCTGTTGGCCTTGTTCCTTGCCATCTTGAAAAGGTAGGCCCGAAAACAGCCTTCGGCGATCTTCGGCTTGTTCACAAGTATGACGGTGAAGCAGTCGAGCATCAGGTCTTCAGCATCCTGCGGGTCGCGGAGGAAGCCGTCGAGGTAGGCTGTGACAGCGTCGCCGTAGCGCAGCATCAGCCTGTCGCCGGCTGACCGGTCTCCTTCCAGGTATTCTTTATACAGCCTGTCGTCGGACACTGCCCTGTCTCCTTTCCCGGACCCTGCCGGGGCTGCTGCAGCCTATTTAAAGACGAGTTCGGCGATGTGGAACGCCCTTCCCTCCCCAAGGCCTCTTTCAAGGCCGCTTAAGCATGTGTTGCAGAAACAGCAGACCCTTCCGGTCTCAAACCTTTTGCAGTAGGCTTTGAGCCTCAGGCCGGCCTCTTCGGGAGAAAGCGGCGTGACCCTATCATTATATTGTGAAAAGCCCCCCGGGGCAAGGGCGAGGTTGCCTCCGTTCATCGGGGCGTAAAGCCAGGCGCCGTCGAAATTTCTGACTTCGGCGTCTTCGGGGCCGTCAAAGCCTTCGAGCTCGACGATCTCAAAGTTCATTTTGCGAAGCAGGCTCCTTACGGCGGCCCTCTCCCCGGGCCTGTTTTTGGCTCTGAGGCAGTCCTGGACGGTGATCTTCTCGCCGCCGTAGTCGGGAAATACGAGATCAGCGTCACGGTCCATAAATTCGGCGAGGCTCATGAGCGGAATATCGGGGCGGTTCTCGGAGATTATGAGATTGCAGCTTTCGCAGACTGTGACGGCAGTGTCTCCGATCCCGGGCAGCTTATGGCCCGGCCTGCAGCAGCCTGTGATATCGGCCCCGCGGCTCCTCATATAGTACCGGGCCTTTTGGGATGTTTCAGGCCTCAGTTTCGTAAAATTGCAGCTGGGAAAATAGCGCAGCATGGTACCTCCGCCGGCAGAAGATCTAAAACATAAGGCTTTATCAAGCCTTCGGGAAAAATCTTTACAACAGTATTATACCCCGTTATCCGCCGAACACAACAGGTCCGGGAACAACGGGGTACAGGCCGTACTTTAGGCTGTGCGCCGGTTAGGGCTTCAGGTATTTCGCCATGAAATCCCAGATCTTCTGGCGGATTTGGCGGGCTATCACGGTATCGATGCGGTCGAAGACATGGCCCCCCGGGATGTCCTCGAAGATCTCGTACTCGAACTTCTTGTTCTCGGCCTTGAGGGCTTTGATAAGCATCTTGACCTCGAGCACGTTGACGTCCTCGTCATTGGTGTTGGTGTGTATGCGCAAGGGGCTGTTGTCGAAGCTCTCGACATTCCAGGCCGGGGATCTTCTCATGTATTCCTTGGGATCCTCCCAGGCGAAGACTCCGGTATGATAGTCGGCGGCCATAAGGTCGTTGTAGCCGGCCTTGTGGTAGCCCTGGCGGGTGATCAGGTCGCTGACGGGGACTCCGGCGAAGGCAGCGGCGTATACTCCGGGATGTCTGAAGATGGAGAGCAGGGTTATCATGCCGCCGTGGGACCAGCCCATGATGCCGAACCTCTTGGGATCGATGAAGGGATAGGTGGCGAGGGCCCATTCTCTTGCGTACATGCAGTCTTCGACCTCTTCCCCGCCGTAGTCTATCAGCTGCCAGGTGAGAGGTCCGTAGCCGGTGCTTCCTCTGTAGTCGGGGGCAATGACGGTGTAGCCCTGGTCTATCATCTCGCTGACGATGTGGGCGTTGGCCGCGCTGCCGAAATTGCTGTGGATGCCGCCGTGGATCAGCATGATCGCCGGGTGCTTCTTTTTGGTGTCGAGGTCTTTGGGGACGAAGCTGTACACGGTGAATTTGACCGGGTTGCCCTTCTCAAGAGGAGCCTGAGCTGTGGTATTTGCAGGCGGGTTGCCCGTAATAACACTTATGTCTATCTTAGCTTTGTCGCCCAGTCTCTGGAACCAGAGCAGGTTGTCGACGTGCTTGTCCAGCGCCGCCATGGCGAAAGACTCCATGCTGGGGATCTTGTTTTTATCGTTTTCGGCCATAGTATCCTCCTTGATCGTCTATGTCGGTATAACAGACAACGGGTCTTTTATACTCGTTATTTTACCACAGTTTGCCCCTTATTTATATTCGTAAACACTCTTTTTGACAATATTGACGGAGCCGCTGAGAAGGGACGCCCGAAGAGCGGGCTTCCCCGCGTCTATCACGCAGAGCACGCAGGGCTTTTCGATGATGAAGCCGTCCCCCGCGAAGGCAGCGTCGCAGACTCCCGCATCCTCCCCGTAACTGAAGGAGAATTCGGAGACGAGGGCCCCGTTGACGTAGCGCCTGGCGTTCATGGAATCGTCAAAAAACAGCAGGCTGACCCCGGCAGCTTCGGTAAAGAAAGAGTTGCTTACCGGGAAATACGAGTCGCCGTAACCCATATTGTCCTTAAATATCTCAATTGCCGCGCTGAGCCCCTCGCTGTCTTCAAAGACTATCCTCCCCCTGCCGTACCAGTAGGGATCGGTGAAGAGAGTCGCGGCTCCCGCCATGCGGTCAGCGGTGTACTTCAGCCTGTAGCTCTCCCTCTCGGTCATGTTCGCGTCCATCTGGAAAAGCAGTATGGCGCTGCAGAGGACTAGCAGGGCCATGGTAACGACGATATTCTTCACGGCTTACCTGCCCGTATACTCGCTGGCCGCCGAACCGCTGATGGTGTTGACGGTCATGTTGTCTTCGTCGGCTATGCCCAGCGCCTTCGACGCGGCGACTATGCCCTTAAGAGGATAGCTCACGGAATACTCGATCATGCTCCCCCTCATGACCGGCACCGACGAAGCGTTTATGACGATCTCTGAGGGGTCGCAGCCCAGCCTTGCGGAAAGCCTGGCCCTGAGCCTCGCCGTATTGGACGCGGTAAAACAGCCGTCCTGCCTTGCGGTCTCGACGGCTGAGTTGACCGCGGTCTCTGCGAAGAGTATCCTGCTGTGCGCGACCTGGTACGAGCTTATCTGCACCAGAAAGACCGACAGTATTATCATGCAGGCTATGCCGGTGATGAGATTCTTCAACTTAAGCCCGCCTTTTTACTGAGCGAGAAACTGTATCTGGTTCGTGAAGAGGCTTCTCGCGGCTCCCATCAGACCTTCGGGAGACAGTATGAGCCTTGCCAGTATCACTCCAAGGACCAGCAGCGCGATGACTACTACCAGGTCTTTCATGGATTGGTCTTGAACTCCAGGTTCTGGACCGACTCGATGCCCTCGGTGACCTTGTTGCTCATGACGGTCTGGAGGGTGCCGTTGCCGTTGCCCAGGATCAGGGTGCCTATGATTATGAGGGCTACTATGAGGGTCGCTATGCCTATAAGCAGATCTTTCATGGGTGTTCCTTTCCTTGCTAACTATTGTTCACATTTCGGTTTCATAATTATACAATATTGCCCGAAATTTGTCATCCAATATTTATCGTATATTCTATTTATTATCATTATTATGAACATTTATCACTCATGCCATAAAAAAAACGGGGCTTCCGGCCCGCATGCCGAAAGCCCCCGAGCTTTTGGGGATATATGATCCGATTATTCGTACTTATCAAAGACCACGTCCCTGGCGCCCTCCCAAAGGCATTCCTTGCCCAGCTTTTCAAGGTCTTCCATGCCCTCAACTATGGTGAGGAAGTGGTTTCCGGCGAGAAGCCCGACCTTGCTGGCGAAAGCGCAGCTTCCGTAGGCCATGATGATCTCGGTCTCGCTTATGCCTCCCACGTAGAAGAGAACATCACCCCTCGAGGGATAGCAGGTATGGTTCTCGTAGTCCACGCCGAGCTTGTAATCGCCCAAGGGGGCCCAGACGGCCTCTCCGCTCCAGCGCACGTGGACGAACTTGCTTTTGAAGGGAAGCCTCTCGCAGAAGGCTTCGCAGGTCTTTGGGGCCTTTTCCTTTTCAAGTCTGGCTTTAAAGGTATAGGGTCCGGCGGTGATCTTAAGGTAATCCATATTTTTCTTCCTTTCAGCGGTCATATGACGCGTAAGCTGCGCCCGGATCTCAGGGCTGAACGTGAACCGTTTTATTGATTATATCATCGGCTGCCTGCAGCCCGCCATACAAAAACGAATATCCTTACGGGGAGGCGCCGAAAAACCGCTACTCGTGATACTCCGACTTCCTGGGCAGCAGTATGAGAACTCCTGCGAGGCTTATGAGCAGCAGGGCGATAGCCGCGTAATACATGGGCACGTAGCTGCCCACCCTGTCGTAGACGCTGCCGTAGATGAAGGGCGCTATCATGTAGCCGAGACTTATGAAGGCGTTTATCTTGCCTACGAAAAGCTTTTTGTTCTTCTGTCCGCCCAGGGCTTCGGCAAGGGCAGGAGCCCCCACGACCGCGAGGGAACTTATGAAGAGCATGCCTATGCAGATGAGGACGGAATGGTATACCGTTGTAAAGGTGAGGGAACCGATGATGCCGAGTATGGCTGTGAGTATCATCACGCTGTTGCTCACCCTCACGCCCCACCTGTCTATTATGGCTCCGTGCATTATCTTTCCGAAGGCCATGGTGAGCATCGAGGCCGAGTAGACGGAAGCCGCGAAGCTCTGGCTGAAGCCTATGTCCTGAAGGTGGGGAGTTATGGTGCTCATGAACGTTCCCGCGCCTATGGATATGAGGGAGCAGATGCACACTATGGCGGTCCTGCGGCCGTTGAAGAAAGGCTCGCCCTCCTCTTCCCGCTTATTTCCGTCCGCGGCCCGGGCAGGGGCGGAAACGCCGCCGGAGCGTCCGGTCTCCCTTACCAGCACAAAATACGAGAGCAGCGAAACGCAGGCCATTATGAGGCCCAGCCTTCTCATGGCGGGCCTCCAGCCGCTGCTCAAAATGAAGCCGCTGGCCACCTTATTGAAAAGCGAGGTGCCGAAGCCGCTGCCCATCATAACGATGCCGATGACGGTATTGCGCTTTTCGGTGAAGCGCTCGCCTATCAAAAGGGAGAGAGGCATGGAGGTGCAGAGGCAGTTGAAGAAGCCTATGCCCAGGCTGATGAGGTAGAACTGGGGGATGGACGAAGCGAAGCTCTGTATGAGATAGAGGGCTGTGGAACATATGCCTGCCGCCCTCATGGTCTTCACGATGCCGAAGCGGCTGAAGATCATCCCGCTCATAAGAGAACCTATGACCCCTCCCATGGAGATGAAGCTCTGGCTCCAGGAATAAACTCCCCTGGCGAAGCCCAATGACTCGCAGACCGGGATTATGAAGATCGAGAAGCAGTTGGCGCTTATCGACAGCTGGGTGAGCATTATGAGCATGCCTCCCGCCACCAGGGAGATCCGGTCTTTTTTGCTGATGCTTTCAGTCATGGCAATACCTTTCCGTCTTCGGCCGGTCCGCCGGCGCGGCGGACACGGTCTTTCCGTTTATTTACACTGCCTCTCTGTTCTTTTTATCGAGGCTCTGTCTTGCGAGAATAACGTTATATACCGTTATCGAAACGGTGATCACCACGGCTCCGACCAAAGAAAGAGCCGTGAGTTTTTCGTTCATAAATACGGCGACCAGCAGAGGGTTCAGTATGACTTCTATGACCGAAAGCAGGCTTGCCGTGACCGGCCTGGTCTTTTTTATACTCTCGGTGAAGAAAATGTAGGCTACTGCCATCTGGAATATGCCCAGGCCGAATATGGAGATCCAGCCGGCTGCCGGGGTCGACGCGAGGTCGGTCTTAAGTATCCACGGAAGGCCCACGACCGAGTTTATCATGTTTGCGAGGAGCACCGAGCTTACGGGATGGGCCCCCTCCCCCTCGTTCATAAGATATACTCCCGCGAAGGTAGCACCCGCGACGACAGCGAGGAAATTGCCCAGCATGTTTCCCGCTGAAAGGCTGTCTATGAAGAAGATTATGACTCCGGCGAAAACGAAGATGCAGGCAATGATGTCTGCCTTGAGGGGCTTTCTCTTGAACAGCCAGAGGCTGTAGAGCATGACGAAGACGGGCGAGGTGAACTGCAGCACTATGCAGTTTCCCGCCGTGGTCAGCTTGTTGGAAAGGGAGTACAGCAGGGTCGTTGCCGCCATGCACAGGGCGCCTATCAGGACCGTCCGGTTGACCCTGAAGCGGTTCTTCGTGATCTTCATGTAGGCCGCTATGACCCACATGGATATGAAGCATCTCATGCCGTTCACGGCCATGCCGGACCAGGGGACAGACTTTATCAGCAGTCCCCCCAGGGCGAAGAATATGGAAGCCAGTATCATAAGCACCGGGCCCGGAATCTTTTTGAGCATGGTTACCTCCCGCAAACGCGCAGGTAATATAATAACACGCTTTTCAAATTCTGCAAATCGGTGTTATATTATTTGGGTAAAAATAAAACAATTTCGCAGGAGGTATTATGAACAACGCGAGGATCGAGCGCACCGTGAGCGAGATGAAAAAGCTGGGGCTGGGCCAGCTCATGGTGACTGACAGCGACAGCATACTTTACTATACCGGCATATGGAACAGCCCCTTCGAGAGGTTCTGGGGCCTGCTGATCAGAGAGGACGGAAAGCATGTCCTCTTCGCGAACAAGCTCTTCAGGCTGAAGCCCGTCGACTTCGAGGTAAAGATATTCGACGACGTGGATCCCTTGACGGAGGTGGTCTGCCCGTACCTTCAGCCCGGCCCCTTCGGCGTCGACGGCAATATGGCGTCGCGCTTCCTCATACCCTTCACGGAGGCGGTCCCCGGCCTTAAGCCGGTGCTGGCCCAAAGCTGCGTCAGCGACGTCAGGGCCTGCAAGGACGAAGAGGAGAAGGAAAACATGCGCACAGCCTCGAGGATAAACGACGAGACCATGGAAAAGGTCAGGGATTTCATCCGCGAGGGCGTCACGGAGCTTGAGGTCGGAGAATTCATCAAAAAGTGCTTCAGCGAAGCCGGGGCGGGAGGAGAATCCTTCATGCCCATAGTCTGCTTCGGAGCCAACGCTTCAGACCCCCATCACCATCCGACAGACGCCGTCCTTAAAGAGGGCGACTGCATACTCATAGATATGGGCTGTAAGTGGAACGGTTACTGCTCCGACATGACCCGCACCTTCTACTGGAAGAAGGTCTCCGACGAGGACAGGAAGATCTACGGGATCACCCTTAAGGCCAATCTTTTGGGCGAGGAAGCCGCAAAAGCAGGCAGAACGTTTAAAGAGGTCGACCTGGCGGCGAGAGACCACATAGCGTCCTTCGGCTACGGTCCCAACTTCACCCACCGCCTGGGCCACGGCATAGGTCTTGCCGACCACGAAGGCGACGACGTGAGCCAGGTCAACGGGCATGTTATTAAGAAGGATATGTGCTTTTCCATCGAACCGGGCATCTATCTTCCCGGCAGGACCGGGGTGCGCATCGAGGACCTGGTCATAGCGACAGAAGACGGATGCGAGCTGCTCAATCACTTCAGCAAAGAGCTGACGGTGCTGGGCGTATAGAATATCAAGGAGAGAGAACAATGAATCAGAGAGAGATCAGAAGGATCATAAAGGATCTGGGACACATCAGGGTAAGCTGCAGCAAGGAAGAAAAGTACACCGCCGAATATCTGGCCGAAGAGTGCAAAAAGATGGGCATCGAAGCGAAGGTCGAGACCTTTGAGCTTCCGGTGAGCGAGATCACCAAGGCGGTCCTCACCGCTGACGGCAAGACCTTCCCCTGCACCGGCTACCAGTTCGGAAAGAACGGTTCCATAGACGCCCCCCTGCTCTACGTTCCCCATGTGGACGAGATCAACCTGGCAGCGGCAAAGGGAAAGATCGTCCTCATCGACGGCTGGATAAGAAAGCCCGACTACGAGAAGATACTGAACGCGGGAGCCGTCGGCCTCATCACCTACGACGGCGACGTCAAGTGGAGGGACAGGGACATCGACACCAAGGAGCTGCGCTACTCGGCGGAGGGCCTCGAGCGCATCTTCGGAGTCAACGTCAACGCGAAGGACGCCGTGAAGCTGGTAGAGATGGGAAGCCCCATGATACACATAGAGATGGACCAGAAAGAAGGAAAGGCTGATTCCTACAACGCTGTGGCGACCCTGCCCGGCGCCACCGACGAGTGGATAGTGCTTTCCGCCCACCTGGATTCGAGACCCACCGCCCCCGGCGTCTGGGACAACCTGACCGGCTGCCTGGCCCTGCTTCAGACCCTCGAAGACCTGAAGAAGACCGCGCCCAACCGCTTCGGCGTCGTGGCCCTCTTCTGCGGCAGCGAGGAGAGAGGCCTTTTGGGCACCAAGGCCTTCGTTAAAGACCACGAGGCCGAGCTTTCCAAGTATATGCTCAACGTCAACGTGGATATGATAGGAAGCACCATGGGCGTTCTCAAGTGCATGGTCAACGGCACCGACGACGCGGTGGCCTGGCTCAAAGCCTACTGCAAGGAAGTCGGCTACAGCGTAGACATCAGCCAGCAGGTCATGTCCAGCGACAGCACCGTCTTCGCCGACAAGGGCATACCCGCCTTCGCCTTCGGCAACATGGCTCCCAGAAACCAGAACGCCATCCACTGCAGATACGACGACGGCAGCACCGTCATCCCCTTCCGCATCCAGGAGCATTCCGCCTTCATCTCAGCCATGACCTGCCGCCTGGCCGCATCCTTCAAGTGCCCGATCGAGAGGAAGATACCCAAGAATATCAGGGAAGAGCTGGACAAGTATCTGAACATCAAAAGAGACTGACCGCCGGATCCGGGCGCAGAGCCCGGCCGGCGATAAGGATCGGTGAACAAATCGCAGGATGCTGTTCGCCCTGAATACGGACTGAGCGCCCTCTTCCAAAGAGTCATATATCAAACAACATACAAGATCCCGGCGATTTGCCGGGATCTTCTGTTCGAAAGGGTCTTAAATATTTGGCAAAGGGAACCGTGCCCTGCATCCTGTCCTAAAGCTGAAGATTGGAATCTTCGGCGACCAGCTCCAAAACCGCCGGGTCTCTCAGCAGGTGGTACCAGACGGTATAGGTCGCCCTGACAAAGTCTTCGCTGAGATCCATCTCCTCAAAGACCAGGGGGCAGCGGTAAGGCAGGTCGTCGTAATTGTAGCGCAGCTCCAATATGCCGTCTTCGTTGATGAAGGGCTTTAAGGGGAAGGTGCGGCACTGAAGAGGCCTGAGTTCCCTGGGGCAGTCGGGAGGATTCTTGCAGCGGACGAAGTAGGCGGGCTTTGGCCAGTTATACGGAAGGCCGTGCTCTTCGGGCTCGTCCTCGCGCCAGTTGAGCCAGTCGTCTTCGGGGTCTTCGGGCCGGGGGTGGAGCTGCTCTTCTCCCGGCATCAGGTATATGCCCAGCTCGCTGCCCGGTTCTTCCGCCAGGCAGCAGGCGGCCCCGCAGAGCTCGCCGCAGTCGTAGGGGACCGGCGAGACTTTGTCGAGGAGCTTATATATGGCCCTCCAGGCCCTTTCGCTTATGGGACTGTTCATTGCTGTCATCCTTTCGGTGCGCTTAAAAGCCGGCCGTTCGCGCGCCTTTCATGCTTTTGCAGGTCACAAAGACGGGCCGCGGCCCCTTATCTGCCCTGCTTTTCTCTCTTCAGCTCTTCTATCATGGCGCGGGCAAAATCGATGCAGTCGCAGTTGACCGCGTAATCGGCGACCCCGAAGATGGGGGCGTCGGGGTCGGTGTTGACCGCGATGATGGTCTGAGCCCCGCTTATGCCGGCCAGATGCTGGATGGCGCCGGAGACTCCCAGCGATATCAACAGCTTCGGCGCGACGGAGCAGCCGGTCTGGCCCACCTGGTGGGGATACTCGGCCCAGCCCTCGTCTATGAGGGGCCTTGAAACGCCGAAATCTCCGCCCAGAAGCTCTGCCAGTTCCTTTACGACAGCCAGGTTCTTCTTCTGCCCTATGCCGCGGCCCGCGACCACCAGGACGTCGTAGTCAGCCAGGGTCTTTCCCTCGCTCTCTTTGGCGAAATCGAGGAGCTTAAGGCCTTTGTCTGCGGCTTTTGACCAGGGGACCCATTCCACATTGCCTTTCCTGCTCTCGTCGGGCTCGGGGGCTGTGAAGACTCCCGGCCTTACGGTCGCCATCTGGGGCCTCGCTTCGGCGCAGACTATGGTCGCCATCAGGTTTCCGCCGAAGGCGGGACGGGTCTGCTTTAAAAGCCCTGTCTCTTCGTCCATTTCAAGGACGGTGCAGTCGGCGGTGAGGCCGGTCCTCAGAGTCGCCGCGACCATTGGAGCCATGGTCCTTCCGAAGGGGGTCGCCCCGTAGAGTACGGCGGCAGGCTTCTTCTCGCTTATGAGCCTGCTCATGAGAGCGGCGTAAGGTATCTCAAAGGCTACCGAAAGAGCTCTGTCCTCGGCGTAGAGGACGGTGTCGGCTCCGGCCTTTATGAGGCTGTCCAGACCCCAGACGTTGTAGCCGAAGACCACGGCGGTGAGCTTCTGGCCGCAGCTGTCGGCCAGCTGCCTGCCCTTCCCCAGCAGCTCGTAGCACACGGGAAGGAGCTTCGCATCGGTCTGCTGGCAAAACACCCAGATCCCGCTCCACTGATCGTTTTCTTTGATCTCTTCTTCGGCTGCGCCGATGGCGCCCATGGGGCAGACGTCCATGCACATGCCGCAGCTTACGCAGTTTTCGTTGACGGAGGCCTTGCCGTCCCCGTCTAATTCCAGAGCCCCGTTGGGGCAGGCGCCCATGCAGGCTCCGCAGCCGACGCACAGGTCTTTATCGATGATAACTGCCATTACAGAGCCTCCTTCGCTATTTTCACAGCCTTGACAGCCAGCTCTTCGGGGCTGCCCTCGAGGCGCACCGCCTCGTGGCTCCTGTCGGGAGCAAAGCTCCTCAAGACCCTCGTGGGAGACCCGTTCAGCCCGCAGCGGCTCTTGTCGGCGCCCAGGTCGTCGGCAGTAAGGCTCTCAAAGGGAGCCCTTAGGCTGTACCTTACCCCCGCTATAGACGCCATCCTCGGCATGTTTATATCTTTAGTCACCGTGATCACGGCGGGAAGCCGAAGCTCTATGGTCGCTATCCCTCCGTCCATCAGTTTTTTGCAGACCAGCTTTTCCTCAGAAGCGCTGAGTATCTCGCAGACGTCTGAGGCGAAATTGATGCCCAGCTGCCTTGAAAGCTCGGGCCCTATCTGGGCGGTGTCCCCGTCCACGGCCATGCGTCCGCAGATCATGAGGTCGAAGCTTCCTATGCGCTTCGCCCCTTCCGAAAGGGCGTAGGAGGTCGCCAGTGTGTCGGCTCCGGCGAAGGCCCTGTCGGTGAGCAGCACCGCTTCGTCGACTCCCCTAGCCATGGCGTCTCTTAAGAGCCTTTCGGTCGCGGGGATGCCCATGCTCAAGGCGGTCACCTTGCCGCCCAGCTTTTCCTTGAGCCTTACCGCCTCTTCTATGGCGTAGCTGTCGAAGGGATTGATGACCGAGTTGCGGCCGTCCCTTATGATGGTCCCGGTGACCGGGTCAAGCCTCACCTCGTTGGTCGAGGGGACCTGCTTTACGCAAACTATGATATTCATCTATATCCCCTCCTTTTCGGAGAACATGTTGCCGACGCCCAGCTGCCACTTGGGGTCGAAGGCCCGCTTAAGCCTTCTCATTTCGTCTATGTGCTCCTCGCCGTACATGACCGTGAGGAAATCGGCCTTGAGCTTGCCCACGCCGTGCTCCGCCGAGACGGCGCCTCCGTTTCCGCTGACCCAGGCCGCCCACTCCCTGAAGAGCTCTTTGGCCTCCCTGTACTGTTCCTCGCTGTCGGGGAGTATGTTGAAGTGGACGTGGTTGTTTCCTATGTGGCCCCAGGCCGCGGATCTTAAGCCTCTCTTTGCAAGAGTCGAGCGGTACATGGCCATGACCTCCCTCAGTTTTCCGTCGGGGACCGACATGTCGGAGCTCATCTTGGTGATGTTGAGGCCCGACTTTCTCTTCTGGTCTATGAGCATGTTGACGCTTTCGGGTATTGCGTGGCGGAAGAAGATGAGCCTGTCCAGCTCGCTGCCGTCCCTTGCGACCCAGCTGTTTTCTTCTCTTCCCCCGGCTTCGGAAAAGACTTCGCCCAGCCTGAAGAGCTTTTCGAGGGCTTCCGCTTCCGAACCCGCGTGGATCTCTGTATATATTACGCCGGCCACGTTCTCCGGGATCTCCGGAAGGGCCGCGAAGGCCGCTCCCTTTTTCTTCTGGGCCCTCAGTATATCGAGGGCGTCGGAATCGAAGAATTCAAGGGCTCCGTAGCCCTCCTCGCCCTGTATCTTCAGGGTGAAGGCAAGAGACGCCTCTTCGCTCTCAAAGAGCAGCGACACGCCCCAGATGAACGAAGGCAGGGGCAGCAGCCTCAGCTCCACGGAAGTCATGACTCCCAGGCTGCCGTCGCTTCCGATGAGCAGGTCTATGAGCTCCATACCGGGCTCCACGTAGTAGCCGGAAGCGTTCTTGGCTTTGGGCATCGTCAGGGTCGGGAGCTGAGCCTTTATGACCGAGCCGTCCTCGCAGACGAATGAAGCGTCAAGGCCCTTCGCCCTGTCTCCTCCCCTCTTTTCCTTAAGTACTCTGCCGTCGGCCAGCACCATGGTGAGGGCCTCTATGTAGGGCCTGGTGGGACCGTACTTGTAGGTTCTGGCGCCGGAAGCGTTGCAGGCCGTCATTCCACCTATGCTCGCTGTCGCTTCGGTGGGATCGGGAGAGAAAAAGAACTCCCCGTCCTTGGCGAAGCGGGCGTAGACTTCCCTGCTCTCATCGCTCCAGCCTTTGGTGTCAAAGCGCTTGGTGCTTATCATCTTGCGGAGCTCAAGCAAAGTGAGCCCCGGCTCTACGTTTACATAATATGAATTGCCGTCAAACCGCATCCCCAGCACCTTGTTCATCCTGCTGAGGTTCAGTATGACGCCCCCGTCGGGCACCGCGGCCGCCGCAAGGCCCGTCCTGGCCCCCTGTACGGTGACCCTGGCTCCGGTCTTATGGCATTCCTTCATTATTGAGACGACCTCGGCCTCAGAGACAGGGAAGGCGATGCCCTCCGCCCGGCCGCTGTTCCTCGATTCGTCCCTCAGATAGCCTTCGTACTCCTGAGTGAGCTTTCTTACGCTCTCCATTGACAATATCCTCCTAATACCAGGCGGAACGGCGCTTTTTGCGCACCAGACCGCAGATGACCGCTGTTAAGATCAGGCCCGCCAGAATGCCGGCGGTCCAGTATACCCCTGCAGGAAGCCCCCCGCTTATCTTGAGATCCTCCCAGAGCTTGCCTATGTACTCGAGAGTTTCGGGCGAAAGGTTCCTCATGGCGTTGACCTCAAGCTCCTCGGAAAAGCGGAAGCCCTCCGGATAGAGCACCTCCATCACGTACTCGCCCATGTCATCCCGGTACTCTTCGTTTTCGAAGACCAGGGCGTTGGGAGAAGCGTAGAAGATGAACTCGGCGCAGGCTATGGCCGGCTCCTCGGAGAGCAGGTAATTGATGAAAAGAGCGGCGTTTTCGGGGTTCTCGCTGCCCTTGGGTATGCACATGGCGTCGACGAAGAGGCTGGTGTTCTCAGGGTAGAAGAAGCGCAGGTCCTCGTTGACCTCGAGCATGGTGAAGAAGTCGCCGGCATAGTAGGAGCCTACGGCGGCCTCCCCCGACTCCATCTTGTTGTAGATCTCGTCCATGACGTAGCTCTGGATAAGGGGCTTCTGCTCGAGAAGCTTGTCATAGCAGGCCTTCCAGTCGTCGGGGTCTTCTGTGTTGAGATCTATCCCCAGCAGATACTGGGCCGTGGCGAAGGCGTCGCGGGAATTGTTGAACTGCAGCATATGGCCGGAGTACTTTTCGTTCCACAGAAGCTCCCAGCCGGTGCAGTCTTCTTCGTCGACCTGCTCCGCGTTGTATATGATGCCCACCCTGCCGTAGGTGTAGGGCACCGAATACTTATCCTCGGGATCGTAGTAAAGGCCCCTGAAGTCTTCTCCTATGTACTCGTACCAGCACTCGGCCCCGTAGTCTTCGCAGACCTTTTCGATGTTTACGGGCAGCAGCAGGCCTTCAGTCCTGAGCCTGTCTATCATGTAGTCGGAGGGGAAGATCACGTCGTATCTTGAGGTCCCGCCGCTGATCTTGGCGTAGAGGTCCTCGTTGGAATCGTAGGTGGTCAGGTAGACCTTCATGGTCTTTCCGGTAAGTTCCTCGTAGTACTCCTCAAAGCCCGAGAGGACGTCCATGGTGTCGTAGGAGCCGTCCGCCAGGTACTCGCCCCAGTTGTAGACATAGAGCACCTCGTCGGTCTTTCCGCAGGACGAGAGCGCAAGGGCGGCGAAGCATATGAGGATCAGAAGGGCTGCGGATCTCAGCGCTTTTCTCATAAGGCCATGTCCTCCTCTCTTCCGCCCAGCAGGTTGTAGACCAGAAGGAGCAGCAGTACCGCGGCGAAAATCAGGGTGGACAGGGCGTAGATGTCGGGCTTTACGCTCTTCTTGATCATGGCGAAGATGTGTATCGTAAGGGTCTCAAAGCCGGCGCCGCTGGTGAAATTGCTGATGACGAAATCGTCGAACGACAGGGTGAAGGCCATTATGAAACCGGTAACTATGCCCGGGCTTATGAAGGGCAGTTCGACTTTCATGAACGACTGCAGGGGTGTGCAGCCCAGGTCCATGGCGGCTTCGGGGAGGCTCTTATCCATCTGCTTGAGCTTCGGCAGCACAGAAAGTATCACGTAGGGCAGGCAGAAGGTCACGTGGGCTATGAGCAGGGTATAAAAGCTCAGCACCGGCGAAAAGCCGAAGAGCGACGCGGCGAAGACGAAGAGCAGCATCAGCGAGATACCGGTAACTATGTCGGGGTTCATCATGGGGATGTTGGTGACGCTCATGACTGTGGCTTTAAGCCTCTGAGACCTCATGCGGTCTATGCCCACGGCGGCAAGAGTGCCCAAGACCGTTGATATCGCCGCAGAAGACAGCGACAGGGTCAGGGTGTTCTTGAAGGCCTGCAGGGTCGCGGCGTCCTTAAACATCTCGCGGTACCAGCGCAGGGAGACCCCGGTCATGTGGGCTGTCGATTCTCCACCGTTGAAGGAGATCATTATCATGACCAGAAGGGGCGCGTACAAAAACCCGAAGAGCAGCGCCAGGTAGATGCCCGAAAGCTTCTTCACAGCAGCTCACCCCCTTCCCCTTCTCCGAAGCGGTTCATCACCGCCATCGAGATTAATATGAGCACCATGAGGATCAGGGACAGGGCCGCCCCGAAGTGGTAGTTTACCGCTGTGCCGGTGAAGTAGCTCTCGATGGTGTCTCCTATAAGCTGGAAGGTGCCTCCGCCCAGCTTCTGAGAGATGTAGAAGGTGTTTACCGAAGGCACGAAGACCATGGTTATGCCCGAGATCACCCCGCCCAGGGAGAGGGGCCAGATGACCTTTGTGAAGGTCTGAAGCGGGCTGCAGCCCAGGTCTGCCGCGGCTTCTATGAGCCTGTGGTCTATGCCCGCCATGACCGAATAAATGGGCAGTATCATGTAGGGCAAAAAGCAGAACACCATGCCGGTGATGACGGCGCCGGGGGTGTTGATCATGTGGACGGGCCCCAGGCCTGCGGCGGCAAGAAGGGTGTTGATCACGCCTGTGTCCTCGAGAATGGTCATCCACGAGTAGGTGGTGATGAGGAAGTTCATCCAAAGGGGCAGCATGATGAGAAGTATCGCGAGCTTCTGCGCCTTCTTCTTCATCCTGCTGAATATGTAGGCCGCGGGATAGGCGATGACGAAGCAGATGACGGTGGCGATCAGGGCCATGCAGAGGGAGTTCACCAGTATCATCAGGTAGTTGCCCGCCCTGAGCCTGGTGATATTCTCCATGCTGAAGCTGCCCGAGGCGTCAGTGAAGGTGTAATAGACCACAAACACCATGGGCGCCAGTATGAAGAGCGCCGACCATACTATGTGGGGAGCCGCGGCTGCCCTTTGCCAGATGCCCCGCTTCACCGCTCTTCCTCCTCTTCCCCGTTCTCGGAAAGCTGCTCCAGCTCATTGCTGTAGGAGCTGTAGTCTCCGAACATGTCGGAATACTCCGACTTTTTCATAACGTGTATGGCGTCGGGCTCGATGAATATGCCTATGCGGCTTCCCGCGGGGGCCAGATCGGTGGTCTGTATCATCCACTTGAAGCCGCCGATCTCAACTATGATCTCGTAATGGACGCCCATGAAGGTGACTTCGGTGACGACGCCGGTAAGCATGCCCTTCTCGGGGCTCACCACGTCTACGTCCTCGGGCCTTACCACCACGTCCACAGGCTCGTCCTTTCCAAAGCCCTTGTCGACGCACTCAAAGCTCCTGCCGGCGAAGCGGACCTTAAAGTCTTCTTCCATCACGCCGTCAAGTATGTTGGATTCTCCTATGAAGTCGGCGACATAGGCGTTGGCCGGCTCGTTGTATATGTCAATGGGGGCGCCGATCTGCTGTATGACGCCCGCGTTCATCACGACCACGGTGTCGGACATCGAAAGGGCCTCCTCCTGGTCGTGGGTAACGTAGACGAAGCTTATGCCCGTCTTCTTTCTGATGTTCTTAAGCTCGATCTGCATGTCTTTTCTGAGCTTAAGGTCAAGGGCCCCCAGGGGCTCGTCCAAAAGCAGCACCCGGGGCTCCATTATGAGGGCTCTTGCTATCGCCACTCTCTGCTGCTGGCCGCCCGAAAGGGTCGAAACGTCGCGCCTTTCAAAGCCTTCAAGGTTCACCAGCCTCAGCATCTCCTTTACTTTTTTGGAAACTTCGGCGTCGCCGAGCTTCTTGAGCCTGAGGCCGAAGGCCACGTTCTCGTAGACGTTGAGATTGGGGAAGAGAGCGTACTTCTGAAAGACCGTGTTCACGTTCCTCTTGTACGGGGGAAGGTCGTTTACCGGCTTTCCGTCGAAGAGGACCCTGCCCTTGTCAGGGGCCTCAAAGCCCGCTATTATGCGCAGGGTCGTGGTCTTGCCGCAGCCCGAAGGGCCCAGCAGGGTAACGAACTCATCGTCCCTGATCTCCAGGTCCATGTCGGTCAGCACCTGTTCGCTGCCGAAGCTCTTGCATACGCCTTCAAGCTTGATTATGGTCTTTTTCTCCATTTAAGGGATCTCCTCAATGCTTGTGATCGATCTTATATGTTCGAGGCAGGAAACCATATCCTGCGGAAGGGGCGCCTGTACCCTTATCCTTTCGCCGCTCACCGGCTGGGTGAATTCGAGGCTCTCGGCGTGGAGGGCCTGCCTTGGCATCCACTGGGGCGGAGCGTCGTATCCGTAGAGCTGGCCGTAAAGCTCGTCCCCCACCAGGGGATGGCCTATGTGGGTCATGTGGACCCTGATCTGGTGGGTCCTTCCGGTGTCGAGCTTAAGCATTAAGAGGCTGTAGCCGTCGAGCCTGCCGGTGGTGCCGGGCTCCGCGTAAAAGCGCTCCATGACCTTGTAATGGGTGACCGAGGGGTAGCCCAGCATGGTCACATGGCGCCTCGCCGCGTGGTTCGGGTCCTTGTCTATGGGTTCGTCCACAGTGCCGTCTTCCTCTACTATGCCGTGGACTACGGCGCAGTATATTTTGCTTACCCTGTCCGCCTGCATCTCGTCGCTTAAGAAATCCTGGGCGTGGGCATTCTTCGCGACTATTATGAGGCCGCTGGTGTCGCGGTCAAGGCGGTTAACAAATCGTATCTTGAAGTTCTCTCCCCTGTCTTCGAGAAGCTTCGCCAGGGCGTTGGCCAGGGTGCCGCTCTGATAGTTCTTGGTGGGGTGGACGACTATTCCGGGCTGCTTGTTTACGACAAGAAGATCGTTGTCTTCGTAGGCTATT
>JAEEGL017178623.1_pt1 | contig 32014 bp, 46 predicted proteins | sample 9134231 | NCBI WGS metagenome assembly JAEEGL01 (sample SAMN16246548, study PRJNA631951) | gut metagenome | biome: gut microbiome; feature: rumen; material: fiber-attached | host: Bos | place: Iran: Karaj | collected 2018-10 | reverse complement strand
CTTATTGATTTTGCAAAGTTTCTTCGGGCGCAGCGATGATCCCGGCATCAATCCACAGCTCAATCAATTCTTTGATGAGTTCATCTTTAGTCATGTGCATGCCCTCCGTGTGTGAAGTTTATCTCCTTCGATGTGCTTTATACTTCACATCTCCTATAATTCCATTGTAGCGGATTTCTGCGCACTTGTCAAGAGGGATTTTTCAGATGTGCAAGTTTGTGCGCATCTCAATCTGTGAAAGGTTGGCGATCTCATGGCCAAAGCAAAGAAGCTGCCGTCCGGGAGCTGGCGGGTCAGAGTGTTCGACGGCCGGAAAGCTGACGGGAAGCCGGTCTATCTCAGTTTCACCGCGCCGACGAAAAAAGAAGCGGAGTTCCTCGCCGCCGAGCACTCCGCAAAGAAAAAAGCGGCATCCAGGTCAAGCGATCGAACGCTTGCGGATGCCTACATCACATATATCAATATCAAAAGCAACACCTTGTCGCCTTCCACCGTCCGCGAGTATCGCCGGGCTGCCGCGCACGACTTCCCCGAGCTGATGCCGCTGAAGCTGTCCAGGATCACGCAGGAGCGCGTCCAGAGCGCCGTCAATGTCATGGCGGCATCGGTCAGCCCGAAGTCTGTGCGCAACGCTCACGGGCTCCTGAGTGCCGTCCTTCGCATGTTCGCGCCGGAGATCACGCTCAACACCCGGCTCCCGCAGCCGAAGCGCGCTGACATCTATGTGCCGACGGAGCAGGAAGTCGAAAACCTTATCCGAGCGATCCGCGGCACAGAGCTGGAAAAGGCGGTGCTGCTCGCAGCATTCGGCAGTCTGCGCAGATCTGAGTGCGCCGCACTGACGGCATCGGACATCGAAGGCGACATCGTGCATGTCCGCAAGGCGATGGTGCGCGATGATGCCAAGCAATGGGTGCTGAAGCAGCCGAAAAGCTCAGCCGGCTATCGGGACATCAAGCTGCCGAAGTTCGTGATCGAGCGTCTGACGCCTCGCGCCGGAACCGACCGCATCGTCGATCTGATGCCGGTCACGATCACAGGCTACTTCGACGATGCCAGGGCGAGGCACAACCTTCCGCACTTTCGTTTCCACGACCTCAGACACTATCAGGCGTCTATCCTCCATGCGATGGGCGTGCCGGACAAGTACATCATGGAGCGCGGCGGCTGGAAAACCGCAAGCACGCTCCACAATATCTATCAGCATACAATGTCGGAAAAGCGCCGTCAGGTAGAAGATGATATAGTCGCTCGCTTTGAGCAATCTCACGAGCAATACACCACGGAATATGACACAGAGCACGAAAAATAACGCATCTACGTGATACTATAGCAGGTTCAAGTCCTGTCAGGCGCATTTTTCGCAAATCGCCGTATATGCGTGTTTTCTGCGCATGTACAGCGGTTTTGCATCAACCAAAGCACAGCAAAAGAATGCCATATCAGCCCGAAAGTATGACATTCCGCACATAAATATGACACGAAATGTGACACGAAAAAAGCAGAAAACCGGCAGAGGAATCAATGTCCCCTGCCGGTTCGTTTTTACTGTTTTGTAAGTGTGCCCTTCCATGTCTCGCTGCCGATCTTCAACGTGATTTCCTTCGTCTCGGCTGCGGGTGTCGGCGTCGTCTGAGCAGGTGTCGAGCTCGGACGGTAGCCGTCGTCGTATGTGCCGATTGCGTTCGGGATGCCGGAGATGGTGCTGATGTTCCGATGCTTCGCTTTCTGATCGGAGAGCCTGCACTCGTAGTGGCAGTGCGATCCGGTACTGTAGCCGGTGCTGCCTTCGATGCCGATGATGTCGGTGATTTTCACCTTGTCGCCTGCCTTGCAGCGGATCTCGCTCAGATGCCCGAAATAGTAGTACTCATCGGTGCCGTCGCGCTTGATCACGACCCGCTGTCCGAAGCCCTGTGCGTGATTGTTGTCGTTCTCCCAGCCGGCACGCAAGACGGTGCCGGTGACGGTGCTGTGGATCTCCTTGCTGTCCACGCCGACCAGATCCAGACCTGTGTGTGATGCGCTGTACTGCTGCGATACGCGGAATCTGCCGATATACGGTGCGTTCATGTTTCGTCCTCCTTTTTGATATTTCTGAGCCGCTTGATAATTTTCCCCGCCCAGGCAGCTTCCGGGTTGATCTCGGCATAGTTTTCAAGGATCGAAATCAGCTCCATGATGACGATATAGCCGAGCACGACACCCGAGGCAACCGTGCCGGAGATCCGCGCCAGCTGCTCCGCCTGATAGTAGGTCCCAAGCATGCCGAGCCCGATCTCCACACCGCAGGATGTCGCCATGACGATGATCTCCGCGAGCTTATTGAGCCCGCCCTTGCGCATCTTTGAGCTGGAGAGATCGTTTTTCACATACGCCTTGATGATGCCGGTCAGAAAGTCGGACACGGCGAGGCCGATCACGATGGTGAGCATGATGATGTATTTCACGGCAGTCACCTCATTCGTCATCAGTGACACAGACGTCGCCGTCTGTAAGGTATTTCTTGTCGTCGATCATAAAGGATGAAAATGACCCGCGTGGGATGCTGCTGAGTCGGTAATGGAACAGGAAGAAATCAGCGGTCGTCGATACCAGATCTTCTGAGCCAGTTTCCACGCATACTGGACAAAGCGTTGAATGATACGAACTAGCCATAACGGCGTTGATCGATCTAGTACTTTGCGTGTTTGTTGTATCCTCTGCGTACATAAGGAGCGTTCTAGCAAGTCCGTTACTGTAGCCGCACATCAGTTTGCCAGTCTTCGACTTCGTGAAAACCACAGAAAAAGTAACGCCAGACGCCCCGCCACTGCTAGACAAGAACGAGATAAAAACAGCTTTGCTCGTTGATGCGATAATGAATGACGCAATATTTGTTTCATTCGCGATGGTGATTCCTTTGAATGTCACTGTAAACCAGCTGCCACCAGCACCACCGAGTCTTACTGTCGCGATTGATTCCCCGTCTTTTTCACACGTCACAGTCCCCGAGTCCAGCGTCACGCTGTCGAAAAAGCCTGATTCATCGAGTGCTTCCTGCGCCCTGCTGAGTGCATCTGCATACTTTGCGAGTGGATATACTGCTATTTTTGCCATTTCGATTCCCTCCTTTATTCCAGTGTAGCTATAATGGTCCCAAAATCGGATGGTGCAACATTTGAATTATCAGAACGCCTAAAGTTCAGCGCAACCAACATGCTTTCGCTGCCGCTTGTGTTGTCAATCACAAGCGGGAAGTCCTGCCACGTCGAGAAGCTATTTCCTGTGCAGATAAATCTGTCATTCATCTGCCAGCCTGTTATCTGCATTCGTGATACGGCACATGATACCGTTGCGGTCTTCCCAGCGGGTATTTCGTAGATGTCTTTCGTCGTACACCGCATTTCTCGTGCATCACAGATCATGGCGTTTCCAACTGCATTATTCACCGGGTACCGCACAGCGTTTATCAGCGGAATTTCGCCACTCAGCAGCTTGGTAACTGCTCTTGTATCACCACCAATGTCAGACACACCGCCGCCTACCATAATCATTGCCGCTCCCGCAGGAACGCCCCCGCCCTGCAATCCCGCAAGATACTCCATGAGCTGATTGTAGATATCCGGCGCGGGCGGATCATGCACCGCAGTGCCGTCCGTGATGCAGCGGGCGCATGGAATGCGCGCACCGGTCGAGGTGTGCAGGTCGCCGGCATAGACGCCGATCTCGACTTCGTCGATATCCCGCAGGATCGGAACGCTGACGGTGTCGCCCTCAAAGAAGACTTCTACTCTTTTGCGCTCGCCGTCCCGCCAGAAGCGGAACTCTGCTGTCTTCGCAATGTAGGCATCCCATTCGGAATCAAACGCGAATACGACAGTATAATCGCTGTTGCCGCAGACAATCGCAACAGGACCGCTGAGCGATGCTGTTTTTTCTCTTACCGTAATGCTGATTTCAGGCATGCACGTTTCTCCTTTCAGCTCTGATTTTGCATCGCAAGAATCATCTCGTACAGCTCCCGGTTCGACGGCGCATAAGGCACATACTCCGTGTCCTTCAGCGCAGCCGGTCTGAGCATTGGCTTGAAAACTTCGTTGTCAACCGTCTTACCGACATGAACGCGAATATTCAGGCGATATGGCACCCCTGCTTCGAGGTACGCCGTGTTTTTGACCTGTTCTTCGTCGCTGTAGAAATCGCGGATCAGCGTGGTGTACGCGCTCCCCACCTGCGTACCGAGAAAGCAGTCATACAGGCTGTCCGGGTCAACAGAAACGGTCGCAGAGTTTGCCCCGCAGGTAAAAGTGTAGTTGCCTGATCGTGCAACCTCGCACCAGATCTGACAGCTTGACGCGGATGAATCTTCCGGGTCACTCGTGCCGTCTGCCGTGACTGTACCGTCAGCGTTAATCGTGTACGTCACGCCGCGATTTGTGACGGGCCCGGGGATGTGACTTGTTCCGCTGCGAAAATCTATAACATGCAGCGCATTCTTTGCGCCGACGTTTGCCAGCGCGTCGATCGCATCATCCTGCCGCTGCTGCGCAGCTGCTGTCTCACCGGCAAACGCATCGAGCGTGTCCGCGTTGAAGTTCAGATCGCCGATATTGATCGCATCACTGTCTGCGGGCTTTTTCAGGCCCAGAAATGATGTTGTCGTCATGTTGTAGCACCTCCATCGCCCCAATGATATTTTTTCGCAGTTCCCCATGTCATGCCGCGTGCACTGCCCCATGTGGCAAGACGGCTGCGGTCGAGATCACTGACCTGCACTGCGATTGCGTCAAGCTGCTTTTGCGAAGCACTTTCTGTAGTCGTAACGGTATTGCTGAACGGCTGTTTTCGCGCGATGCTGCGCCTGACATTGCCTGTTTCCGTGCTGATGCGCTGACCGGTCAGCAGGTCTGTCACTGCTTTGGTGATGCGCTGCGTCGTGCTGATCTCCAGCTCGCTGTCCTCGATGATGCCGGTGTCGCCGACCTCATAGCTTGCTAGCTGCTGGAACGGATCGTCTGCCGGCAGATCGCGGTGATTGACGGAGTAGCTTGCCTCAACCTCCTGGATCGTAGACATGTACTTGCTGAAATCCGATCCGAAACGTGCTCCGCGCTCCTGCGCGGTCAGATCGTCGGAGTATGAGAAAACGGCATGCAGTGTCTTTTCAAACGGTAGCCCGTTGTAGCTCAGCGGGATTGAGGCGTGTGCGCTGTTCCCGTAGTTGTCAGACGCGACAAGCTGCGAGAACGTGTTGGTATAGTCAAGCGTTTCCTCGACCTCAATCAGGTTGTTGCCATACGCGATGTGGAAAGCATTTTGCATGCTCCCCTCCATCGGAGAGCTGATCGAGAAGTATGTGCCGTTGACATACAGCTCGCCGCCCCAGCGTGTCAGCACACAGTTGTCCTCGCCGATCAGCGCGCCGGTGAGCGTTTTCCACTGGTACTCTGCCGAGGACTGCGCCGTGATGTTTGACGCGAATGTGAAATTGCCAAGCGGCAGCTTTGTCGCTGCCTGCCCATACGGGTCGTATGGATGATCAAACAGCCACTGAATCGCTGCCTGACAGCCGAGATTCGTCGGTCTGACGTCTTCGAGCAGCACGTAGTTCAAATCATACAGCATGTGCAGTGCGTCTACAGACACAACCGGTGCGCCGCCTGCGCGTTTCTTCGTGCGGCGGTAGATGCGGAACGGCTGCCAATGAACCGTGTTGCGGTATGGAACCGGCGCATAGATGATATACCCGGGAATCAGCGTTTTCCAATCACCGTCGGGGTCAAGCGGATGCTCGATGTGGATGCTGCCGGCGGTCTGGATTTCAAGCGTATGCTCGGCGACTGTCGGCGAAAGCAGCCGCAGCCCGTTGCTCTGAAACAGCTTTTCCGTCGGGGAATAAACCTTGAGGGGATCGCGCACCGTCAGCATCAGAGCCACCTCTCATTCACCGTTACGCTCACAGCTGTGACATGGCTGTTCCAGCTGATCGTGTTTGACCCGGGGACAAGCACCAGCTTCCAGAAATCGCCCGTCGTGTACGTCTGCACGATTGTCAGCACACCGTTTTCTTCCATGTAGATTTTTCTGCGCGGAATGTCGATGACGACAGTGCCGGTCTGGATCGCGGGATTCAGAATCGTGATTGTTTCCCCGTTGACGGTGAAGAGCGCTGCTCCGGTCAGCTCAGGGTCTACAGTCAGCCGATAAACCGGCTCGCAATAGACATTGCCCCATACATGGATATACGCGGGGGAAGTGTCGAATGTCTCCGGGATATTTTCGCGCGTATACTTGAACGGCTTGAACGTAAACGGGATCTGAATCTCATTTGCCCGTGTGCCGATGCGCTTAGGCGTGATCTGTCCGACCTTGCGGATGACGCCGTAAATCTGCGGCTGCGTGCTCATCACGAGCTGCTTGCCGTTCTGGAGCCAGTCGATCAGCTTCGGGAAATCCCCGCACATCGGCGGGCGAGTTAGATAGCCGGTGAGCGTCAGGTTAAAGTCCTGATACTGTCCGGTATGGCGGTCCATTTCAACCGCCACACCGGGGAGCGTGATGTTTTCGACAGTTTCGGCTGCGGCTGTCCACAGCGGGAGCCGAGCCATTGCAAGCCCGAAATTCCTGCTGGTTTTGCCGTCAATCTCGATCCAATTCCTCAAACGCTCCACGCTCCTTTCAGAGAATTATTGTCCTGCGTCAGCCGGTCAATCTCCTCTGCCATGATCTCAGCTGCACGGCGGGCATCATAGTCAGAGTTCATCTGCTGCACATTCACGTTGATGTTGTATGTCCTGGTCGATGTGGTCACACCTCCGCTGCCAGATGCAGCAGCCGCCGCAGCCGCTTGGGGCATCATCAGACGCCCGCTGCTGTACTGCGCGAGAGCCGGTGACAGGTCGATGCCAGGCACCATTGCGGATGCCAGATCGCCGACTGCGTTCTGCACATACCGCATGTTCTGCTTGATGCCCTTTGCAAGCCCCTGCATCATGTCGGGCATCCAATTCGGAAAGTCTGTCAGCGGTCCCTCGTCCGGGACGGAGAAGTGCAGGAAAGACTTGATCTTGCCGGCGACACCGGAAACGGCATCGGTCACAGTGCTGATCTTCGACTTGATGCCGGATACAATATTGCCGATGATGTCCTTGCCCCATTGCAGAGCCTGTGACGGCAGCGACTTGATGTAGGCAACGGCTGCCTCAAAGCCGTTGACAATCGTTGACTTGATGCCTGTGATCGCACCGCTGACCGACGATTTCACATTATCCCAGATTCTGGAAACAGTATCCTTGATCGACGTCATCACGTTGCTCACGGTGGTCTTGATCTTGTCCCAGATATTGGATACAACAGACGAAACCGCTGTCAGCACGGCGGTGACAGTCGCTTTGATTGCGCCGAGCACCGCAGAAATCTTTGCGTGGATTGCATCCCACGCCGCACCGATCACTGCCTTGACAGCGCCGATGATTGCAGAAACAGTAGATTTGATTTTCTGAAATCTGTCGAAGATTGCCTCTCCGAGCGATTCCAGCTTGGATGTCACTGCGCCGAACATGGCACCGATGCCATTGGCGACGCTAAGAATAATGCCCTTGCCCCAATCGACAGCCGACTGAATGCAGCCGTCAATCAGATCACCGACGCCCGAGAGGATGCCGCCAACAGCTTTCAGCACCATTCCGGCAGCCTGCACAATGCCCTTTGCCAGAGCACCGACGATCTGCACGGCTGCGTCAACCAGCGCGGGGAGATTCTCGATGATGCCCTGCACGAGCATCACGATTAGCTCGATAGACGCATCAATCAGCAGCGGCAGATTCTTGATGATCGCATCGACCAGCTTTTTGATGATGACCGGTGCTTTTTCAAGGAGCCGCGGCAGAGCGTTGATCAGCCCATTGCCGAGCGACATGACGATCTGGATTGCCGCATCGAGCAGCAGGTCTGCATTGTCAATCAGCGCGTCAACAAGCGTGTCAACGATGTCGAGCGCGGAATCGACCAGCATCGGAATCATTGTCGGGAGTGATTCCGTCAGCGTCTTGGCAATCTCCGGGACAATGCCGACAATCGTCTGGATCAGCGTCGGGAATGTGCCTGCAAGCGTTTTGACAATCTCAGGGATGATCTTCACAACAGCCGCTGCCAGCTTCGGCAGTGCCTTTGCAATGCCCGCGGCGAGCTGCATGATGATCTGCAAGCCGACAGATGTCAGCTGCGGCAGCATTCCAAGGATTGCGTCTGCAAGCTGCATGATGACGTCACCGGCAACGGCTAAGATTTGCGGGAGGTTATCGAGCAGGCCCTGCATCAGTGTCGTAGCAATCGACGCAGCCGCGCCGAGAATCATCGGGAGATTGGCTGTAACTGCATCCACGATGACCGGGAGCAGCTGTTCCGCTGCCGCCGTTACCTGCGGAAGAATATCGCCGATCTGCTCCGTAAAGTCGCGCAGCCCGTTCGTGATCAGCTCGATGCCGTTGCTGTCACCGCTGACCAGAGCCGCGATGCCGTCCATCATGTCGGACATCGACGGCATGAGCTGAGAGGTAATTGACCGTGTCACGCCGCTGACGGCTGTCTGCATGTTCTGCAAGCTGTCCTGATACCGTGCGGATGCCTTGACCGCATCGTCGGACATGACGCCGCCCAGCTCGTGTACCTGCTGCCGCATCGCCTCGGTTTCCTCCGCGCTGGTATTCAGCAGCGGACCGAGCTCCATAGCAGACTTACCAAGCAGATCAGTCGCAAGAGCAGTGCGCTCTGCGCCTGACTCCATACCCTGCAATGCTGTGATCGTCGCGGAGAAAAGTTCCTCCTGCGACATATTCGCGGCATCCTCCATGGAAATGCCGAGCTTTGCGAACGCGGCAACCGACTTGTCAGACTGATTGACAACGGCATCGGACAGCTTTTTCATGGATGTGGTCATGCCGTCGATACTGCTGCCGGAATGCTGCATAATGAAATCCCATTCCTGGTATGCTTCCGCAGACATTCCGAGCTTTTGCGACATCTTGTCGATGTTGTCGCCTGTTTCGGCAGTGGCTTTTACCATGCCGGTGACACAGCCGGCAACGGCAGCAGTCGCCGCAACAACAGCCGCAGCAGCCGCCTTTGCAGCGACAGCCAGACCATTTTTCAATGCTTCACCGAGCTTGTGCGTCTTTTCGGTGGTTTCTTCTTCTTCATCGCCGAGCTCATCGGTGTCGTCACCGAGCTCATCTTCTGTTTCGCCGAGCTGATCAGCCTGCTCACGCAGTTCATTCAGCCTGTCCTCATTTTCTTTCAGATCGTCGGAAAGTGCTCTGATCTGATCCGCAAGGGCTCTGGATTCTTCGGAATCCTCGCCCTTTGCAGCTGCTGTTTCGACATACTTCGATTTCAGATCGGAAAGTTCCCGTTTCTGGTCGGAAACAGTTTCAGACAGTGACTTCGTGCTGTCAGCTGTTCCGTCCATGCCGGATTGCAGATCAGACTGCGCATCTGTCAGCTGCTCCATGCGCTTTTCAGTGCGAACAAGCTCGTCCTGAAACGCGATGTACTGCTCCCGGCTTATTTCGCCGGCATCAAACTGCGCTTTGACCTGCTCCTGTGCAGCCCGAAGAATCTCCAGCTTTTCAGCTGTCGCCTCGATAGACTGCGCAAGAATCTGCTGTTTCTGAGCAACCAGCTCCGCATTGCCCGGGTCGAGCTTCAGGAGCTGGTTGACAGTCTTGAGGTCTTTTCCCAGCGTGGCAGACTGAGAGGTGACTGATTTCAGCGCGGCATCCAATCCTTTGGTATCACCACCAAGCTCGATCGTGATGCCCTTGATGTTTCCGCTCATTCAGTCACCTCCAGCACTTCTTCGCAGCGCCTGAGCGCTGCTTTGTATTCGCGGTACTTGTACTCTTTGATTTCGCCGGCGGCAAAGCGCCGATCCATTTCCGGCTCCATCTCCTTCAAGACACGATACCGCTGCATATTGTCGTGTACTACCTCGCCGTTCTGCCGCCGAATCATCGCATCGTGCTCGTAGCAGTAATTCAGCAGCATTCCGGTGTCCCATGTGTCAACCTCCGGCAGCGGGAATCCGCGGCGCATCAGGTGCAGGTAAAATTCCTCTGTACCGATCAGTTCGCCGGCTTCGCCGCTGCCGCTGAGCCGTTTTTTGGATCAATCGACATTTCCCGCGAGAGCATCGGAGATACCTGCATCCACACATCGAGGAACGGGAAGTCGTCGAAGGTGTCGAGCCAGTCCTCAACAGTGTCAGGAATATCCGGATCAGCTTCCTTCGCCATGATGTAGAGCATGTCGTAGTACGGATCAGAATCATACTGCGCGATCGCTGCGGACAACGCATAAATCTGCTCCTCGCTGATTTCTTCCTCAGCAGCTTTCTTGCCGCGCTTCTTCTTAGTGTCGGCTGCCTTTTCGATGTCAAGCCCCTCGGCTTTCGCGGTTTCCGCAGCCTTGCGCTGCATTCTTGCGATCTTGTCAAGCTCCGCAAACCATTCGCGCCCGAATTTGGACTTGAACCGGCGCATTGTACCGCCGGTTTTCTTGAATGTCGTTTCGCGACCTGCGATTGTTACGGTAATTTCCATACGGCAGCCTCCTTACGATGCCGCGACAACAGTCACCGTACAGGTGTCCGTGTATGTCGCACCGTCTGCGGTGATGGAAGCTGTGATGACAGATTCGCCGGCAGCAACACCAGTCACAGCACCGGCCGTGGACACAGTTGCCTTCGCGGTGGTGCCGGAAGTCCATGTGACTGCCGCATTAGACGGATTCTTGCTGATGATCGGGACATTCAGCACAGAGCCAACCGTGACGGTCATCGTCTTCTGGATGCGGATGTGATTGCCTGCAAGAGACGGCTCCGGCACGGAGCTGATCTTCGCCTTTGCCTTGATCTTGCGCTCGACACAGCCGCAGTCCTCACGCGGCACAGCGCTGATCGCATACTCCGGGAACATCGGATCCAGAGCGCCGCCCTCGGAGGTCTTGCCGCTCTGAGACGGGCGCTGCGTCACATGGCAGTCGTAGAACACTCTCGTCTGACCGACACCGTCCGTGGTGTCCTCGATAATCAGCAGAGCGAAGTGCGGATATTCGCCGGTATTGGCGTACTCTTCGGAATACTCGCCGTCAGGATCGACAACACGGTTCAGCCAGTCCTCATCGGTATCGTCGATGCAGGCAAGCAGCGTCAGCGTGATGTCATAGCCGGTGTTCTCCTCCTCAGAGTACACCTCCACGCCGTCTGCGTAGATGGACGAAACCTCGCCCTTCGGCTCTGCGGTGTATTCTCTGCCGCCTGCCTCGTTGTGGACAAGCCAGTTCACATCGCCGTATGTCGGCTTGCCGGTGTTATTGTCAACGCTGGTAATCATTGCATAGCCGACATTCTTGATTGAACGCGGCAGCTTTGCTTTTGCAGCCATAGGTATAGCTCCTTTCAGTCAATAGTCTGGAAATAAAATGATGTTTTGTGGATTTTCTGCGTTTCGTCGAATTCGTAATCCGGCTCGCCGAAATCCACACCGGCATCTGTCAGCAGATCCGCAATCTGAGATTCGGTGCTTGGATCACGCCGCGCCGTCACGAGTGTGAGCGTGATGTTGGCGAGCAGCAGCACTACAATGCCGTCCGCATTGATTGACTGTGCCGTTTCTGCCTGATACGCGATATACGGAGGATTCTTTTCTTCGGGGAAATATCCGTAGACAGTATCCATATTCAGCGTATCCATCAGTGCTTTCAGCTCTGCAAGCGACATGGTGATCAACCTCCCAACGCCTTTCTGATCCGTCTTTCGAGCTCCTGCTGCGCATAGTCATTCGCATACGCGATGTGAGCATGTGCATCAGTTCTCGCTTTTCCCTGGCGTTTACGCCCGGTCTTATGCCCGTATTCAAGCAGGTGTGTCAAGCGATACCGCCTGTTGTGGACGGTCACCTTTACGCCGTGCCGGCTGAATTCCGTTTTCTTCGTCCAGCCTCGCTTATACTTTCCGGTGCGGCGCGGGCTGTCACTCTGTGCAAGCGCTTTTGCCTCGTCGCCGACATACTCGCAGATTTCCTCAACCTGTTCAAGTGTGACCTTTGCGTATTCGCTCATGGATTTCGAGATTTCTGCTACGACTTCCTCGGGCGTGACTTTCTTCCTTGCCACATCACACACCTACCTTCGTGCCCAGGTACAGCTCAACATAGTCTCCGGTGCCAAATGTGCGGTAAATTTCATACCGCTTTCCGCCAAGCTCGGCTATCGTTTCACCGGCATAGTCCGCGAAAAACACTTTGACAACGTATGAGGGGGTCAGTGACTTCTGTTTTGCTGCGACCCATTCCGCACGGGTGACAGATGCGATGGTGCAATATACCTGCCGTGCGGTCTCGACGCTTACCGGCTGATTGATCTTGTCCCGCGTTTCCGTGGTCGAGATCAAGGAGAGCACATCAACTTTAGTCATTGCCGTCACCGCCGTATGTACTGTAATCGGAAGACATAGAGAGCTTCGCCTTGTAGTCATCATAGCAGGCTTTCAGGCGGTCTTTCTCCGTCGGATCTGCTGACCAGACATAGCCAACATAGCAGATGATCGCGCCCTTGATCAGGACATCGGGTGCCTCTGTTATGACCTTATCTTCTGCTATGTCGGCAGTCCGGCAGAGGTCGAGCTTTGCCTCCTCGATCAGACGCGAAATCTGCGCCGTGATGTTCGGATCCGTTGTCGATACACGCAGCGCGGTTTTTACTTCATCAAGCAGAGCCACAAAGCTCACCTCCTCACTTCAAAATTATGCGGTAACAGTGACCGTGCAGGTATCCGTGTAGGTCTGACCGCCGACAGTAATCGTTGCGGTGATCACGGATGTGCCCGCTGCGACACCGGTGACAACGCCGGTTGTACTGTCAACAGTCGCCTTTGCGGGTGTACCGGATGTAAAGGTGACGGAAGTACCGACCGGATTGACCGCCTGAACCGGAATCGTCACTGTGTCGTCCTTTGCAACAGTCGCGGTGCTCGGAATGCTGACAAACGGAGTTGTGGTATCCGCGAATGTTGCCTTGACGAATGCGAGCGGATTCTCCAGACCTGCGTCGAACAGGCTGTAACCGCCGATTGTCGTCACGAACGTGGTCATGTCAGTATCTCTGCCGATGAACAGTGCCTCAAAGTCATTGGTGAGCAGAAGACGCGGAATGCCGACATAGACGACATTATCCGGGATATTCTCATCGAGCTTGACGATTCCGCCGTAGATACGACCGGCGACAGTGGGGTCCGAGCCGGTTGTGTCTTCCAGGAACAGCGGTCTGCCGTTCTTATCCGTGATACCTGCGAGCCCGTTGAAAATGGTCTTGCGGTTTGCATACCAGACCTTGGCGCCCTGACCATGAATCAGCGCGAGAATGCCGCGGATATTGGCATCTGTGTATGCCTGACCGGTCAGAACATTCGCCGCAGCGATGCCGTAAGTGGCATCACTCAGCTGTGCGAGGATGCGGGTCTCCTTGGCAACGGCAATGCGCTCGGAAATGTGCTTGACAAGCCAATCCTCAAACGCAGGGATGCTCTGCCAGCTCATCTTGCGAGTGATCTTGACATGTTTCTTGATCTCCACGCCGGTCAGCGCGAGCAGATCGAAGGTATCCTCTTCGTCCTCGTTCGCGACGCCCTCGTTCGTGACTGCTGCGTCACCCTGTTCGATGGACTTGTGGCGCGGAACGCCGAAGCCCTGCGTCATCCCGGACTGTGTCGAATCATCGTAAAGCGGGGACATGCTTTCCACAAGCTCGACAATGCGGTTCAGGACTGCCGTCGGGACGACAGAGCCGGTGTTGCCGGTCGTATAGGTGAACGCTGTGCGTTCCTCTTCGTTCAAATCACCGAGCAGGCGAATCACTGTGCCGTTCTTATCGCTGAAAGATGCCATGTTCTTCAGCCATGCAGAGCGGTATTCCTCAGAATCCGCGGTGTACTTGCGTGCCTTCGGTGCGTCCGTCTTGACAACCGGCTGCGGCGTGCCGCCGATCTCACCGGTTGCGACGCGGGTGCGGAGCTCGCGGCGCTTTGTCTCTTCATTGCGCAGCTCTGCCGCGCGTGCCTGGAGTGCATCCACCTCAGCGTTCAGAGCATCGACATCGCACTGCTCATTGCCGTCAAGCAGGGCACGAATCTCCTTGAGCCGTGCTTCGACCTGATCAATGGTCATATTTTCGGGTTTCATAGATCATACCTCCATCAGTTTGATTTTGAGTGCCAGCTTACGCCGGCTGTATTCCAACGCACTCAGTCTCTCCGCTTCCAGCCGGGCAATCTCTCCGTCGCACCAGCTCCGTGCGCTGATTGATGTGGAATCGTTTGCGGGCATCGAAACTGCGGAAACATCGTAGAGCTTCCGAATGCCCGTGATCCGTCGTGTCACGACGGTCTTTCCGTTGATCATTTCGCTCTCGCGCTTCTGATCGGAAACGACGAATGCGAAGCTCATGCGATCTGTATAGCCGCCCTTGATTTCCTCGTAAAGCTGCCGACCGATCTCTGTGCCGCCGAGCCGAGCTGTGATCTTCAAGCCGGTATCGTCAGCAGCGAGCGTCAGAGTGCCGTTGCGGTTTCTTGCAAACACGTGACCCTGATGATCGTACTGCATAATAACATCGGAGGTATCGCATTTCTCGAATGCCGCCTTGTCAATGACTTCACGGATTTCGTAGTTCCCGTCATCGTAGAGCATGTAAGGCTGATCAAACGTCGTTGCGTAGCCCTCGACCACATACGAATTCTCGTCACTGTCAAGCGCACGAAACTCTGCGCAGCGCCGGAATTCTCTTTCATTGTTCGTTGCCATCGTAATCCTCCTCTCCTGTCGGTCGTGCATCGCCGACATTGTAATACTCGCCGCGGACGGGAGCGGTCTGACCAATCCCGTCCGGCAAAGGAGCCAGGTTGAAAAGCTCGCGGATCTCATCGCGCAGGATCATGCCGCGGTCTCCGAGCTCGCGTGCCATTTCGATGCGCTGTGAGAGACTTGCGTATTGCAGCCGGTTAGCGGTCACATCGACACGATTGCCTGCCGATTGCTCTCTGGCGCTGAATGTCATATCCGTCAGTGTTTCACTCAGCTGAATCTCAAACGGCTCGACGCAGCAGTTGAAAAATCCGTCAAGCTCATCGGCAGTCGCAAGGGATTGCAGCAGCTTTTCATTGACACCGAAGTAGCTGAACACATTAGACTGGATCAGTTCCAGCTGTGCCTTGTCCACGTTATACGCCGCCGCAGTTACCTGCTTGATGTCCGTGAACGTAGACGGGAACAGCAGCATGCCGCCGTTGCCATTTTCGCTGGAAAAATTCTCTGCGGAGAACCGCTGCGATTCCTTTTTCAGATCCTCCGCCTTCGTGAAGTTGCTGACACGCGCCATAAAGCGGAATGTCGCCGACTGTTTCACCGCTTCGGCAATGTTTTGCTCGTTGATCGAGATCAGGTTCATCGTGCTGTCAAGCGCTTTATTGTCGGATCCGAAAAAGTCCGACAGATACTGATATTTATTCAGAATTCCGCAGCGCTTCAGCTCTATTGCAGCCTGCCTTCCGTCGCTGAAAGTCCATTTCAGGAACGGCTCACCGTCTACGTTGACAATCGAGGTCGATGACGGCAGAATCGGATAGTAGCCGCACACGCGCCCGAGGTCGTCGAGAATCGGCACGATGATACAGTTGTTCTGAACATCAAGGATTGTACTCACCCGATAGAGGAACTTGTACCATGTCTGCCATTCCGACGGCTTATGCTGCACCAAAGTCCGCAGGCGGTCGTTTGCTGACCCTCTGATCTGCACCTTCAGCTTTGTGTTCTGCCGGGCCCGGAAGTCTATCGCAGCCCGGACAAGCAGAATCTCATAAACCTGCCCCTCGACAGTGTAGAACTGCGGCTGATATGCTGTAAAGGTTTTCCAAAAGCCATCCTGTGTCACCGCTGCTGCTTTCGGTCTAAAGATTTTCTCAAACAGTCCCGTAATATCACCCCGCATTTCTTAACTGTTCGCCGATTTCATCATAGTATTTCTCGCGGACGATCATCGCGCAGAGAAGCGCTGCTGTTCCGTCGATGTGACTTCTCTGATCGGTTTTCACGATCCGTGTGCGCCGACTCTCGCCCTCCGACTTGAGCGCTGTATCAAGCAGGTGCATCTTCATCAGATCGTTGTCGCCGATGTCGATCTTGCCATCACCGAGCATCCCCTCTACCTGCTGGATCGCAGGATGCAGGTTAAAGCCCTGGAAGACATCATCTGTGTGGAATCCGTACCGCTCCATATCCTGAATCAGATACTGCGAACTGTACCGGTCATAGCCGGTCATCAGCGGCAGAATCTCGTACTGCTCCACAAGCTGACAGCACCACGCATAGACATCGTGGTAGTCAACAAAGTGATCACCGGAAAGCCGCAGCCATCCCTTTTCGACATACAGCCGATACGGGATGCCGTCTCGCTGTTCTGCCTCGTCGATCTTCGCTGTCGGCATCCAGAACTGCGAAATTACATACAGCTTTTCGTTTTTCTCTATCACCAGGACGGCAGCCGTGAGGTCTGTCGTCTGTGACAGGTCGATGCCGAGCACCGCATAACTGCTGCGGAACTGCTCCAGATCGCGCGGCACCGTAATCGCTTTGGCGACATATTCGGATTTAAGCCACGCCTGCACGGAATTCTGCTTGACATTGCAGTATTTCGTCAGGAATTCCGCTTTTTTGGATGGAGATTCGTATGCGGTCTGAATCTCGGACAGGATAAAGTCCACAGATACCGATACACCAAGACCCGGCAGGGATTTCCGCAGCTCGTTGATGTCGTCCCACTTGTCGGCATCGTCGATCATGTAGATGAACGGCAATAGCCGCTTTTCATGGCTGCTGCCGAGCAGGAACTTTGTCGCTCGCTTGAACAGCTCATCGAAAATGCCGTCGTTGACATAGCCGGCAGAGCTGATCGAGAGTGTCAGCGGCTCCTCGCGGGCACCGGTGCCGGAAACCATGACTTCATACTGTTTCAGACCGCGCGCTGCTGGCCATGATGACATCTCATCCCCGACAGTCAGCTGCGGATTGTAGCCGTCGGCTTTCTTTTCGTTAAACGCGATCTTCTTGATCGTGGTGTTTGTCTTGGAAATATACAGATCAGTCTTGCGCTTTTTCGTCATCTGCGCAAAGACCGGTGTTTTGTCTTTGGTAAACTCAAACGCCGAGTAGACAAGGTCGCTCTGATCGAGCTTGGGCGCGACGCAGTAAATCTCGCTTCCGAATTCTCCGTCAACGTATGCCTCATAGCTCATCACGCCGGATGCGAGCAGTGTCTTGCCGCACTTGCGCCCGACCACGATGAACACCTCACGGAATACGCGCAGCCCGTTTTCATCGACAATGCCGAAAATCACGGACAGCATTGCTTTCTGCCAGAGTGAGAGCACGATGACTGCCGGCGCGAGCTTGCCCTTGTTGTGCCGGACAAACTTCTCGAAGAACCGAATCACCTTGTTCGCCTTGTTCTGGTCGAAGATGTAGGTGCCGTCCTCGATGCCGTGAACGATCAGCTCATACAGCATCCGAATCCACTTTCCGACAACCTCCGAGCCGTCACAGATGCGCTGGTAATAAGTGTAGATGTAATTATCCATCAGTTGAATTCCGCAAGAGGATCCTCGCCGCTGTCAGACGGCGGGCAAAGATCAGACAGCTGCTTGATGATCGCCTGATAGCTTTTGTCTGTTGCCGTGTAAGTGCGGCTCTGCGGACGCTCGCGTTCATAGGGTGCTGTCTTTTCAGACTGCGTGAACAGCTCGGTCTCGCCGTTCTCCTGCAAATCCTGCCAGAGATAATCCAGCCGGACACGCAGGCGAGCCGCCTCGACGATCAGGCCCTCGACCACCTTCATCTGATTCGGCGGCAGTCCCTTGTAGATGCGGGTCAGCCGAGCAATCTCGGATTTTTCCGTAATTTTTCGCATCAGTGCTGCCTCCTTTCATTTTGGGTAGGGGTCTACGTGCGACTGCGAGAGGAAGACAATACCCCAGCCCGTTCCCGCGGAAGTATCTCAAACATCGCAAGATAGGGGGGTATCGCCCAGAATAACGAGCTTTCCGTCAACATATTGATAGCGTTTTTGCTTGGCGCCTGAGCCGTCGCCATAGTGAACAGAATTGTGGCACTCGATGCAGAGTGCTTGCAGGTTATCGAAATTGAGCGCGACTGCCGGATCGCGCGCCGTCCTGTCGTCCAAATGAATCTTGTGATGCACAATGTCGGCTGGCTTTAGAATACCGTGCGAAAGGCACAGCTCGCACAGCCCGTTGACCTTGCGCAGATACGCCGCACGGCAATCAAGCCAGGCTTTGGTCTTGTAGAATGGGAACGAAACGCTGCGCATCAGAATCACCCCGGCAGACAAAAAAGCACCCGAGCCATTCACTCAGGTGCTTTCGCGGTATTCAAATCCGACGGAGCTGAAAAAGAGCCGGTGCACCGGCCGGAAAAGCATTGCTCGCTCCGTCGCTTTTCCTATGTTACAGTATAGCACAGGTGCAATATGATATACCATGATATTTTCAAAAAATACTGCACAAATTTGGCGCAGAATCTTTGTGCATGTTTTTTTCATGCAAACGCTTGACAATGCGCATAATGCGTGTTATAATATATACAGGAGGTGAGGAAATGACAGCAAAGGAAATGCTCAGGATCTTGAAAGCCGATGGCTGGATAGAGAAAACACAAAGAGGATCACATCTTCAACTGATACATCCTCACAAACCTGGCAAAGTTACAGTTCCGATGCATACCGGCAAAGACCTCGATCCCAAAACCGCAAACTCAATCCTAAAACAAGCGGGGCTGAAATAAGCCCCGCGAAAGGAGTGTATTATATGAAATATATTTATCCTGTCTGCATTTACCCCGGCGATCTGGGCGGCTATACGGTGATTGTTCCCGATCTGCCCGGATGTGTGACCGAAGGCGAAACAATCGCAGACGCCCTTGAACAGGCAGTCGATGCTGCTTCCGGCTGGGTGCTCGATGAACTCGAAGAAGGAAAACAGGCACCGAAAGCCTCTGCTCCTGAGAATGTGAAAGCAGATGAGTATGAAAACGGGATGGTCAGTGTCATCATGCTTGACATTGACGCCTATGCAGAAAAATACGGAAGCAAAGCTGTGCGCAAAAACTGCACCATTCCTGCATGGCTGAACACGGCTGCTGAAAAAGCAAATCTGAATTTCTCGCAGATTCTGCAAACTGCATTGCAGGAGCGTCTGCACCTGAACCCGTAAGCGGAAGCCCCTCTCATTTCGCTCAGAATGCGATTTGAGAGGGGCTTCTCTCTGCCTGTTACTTTCCCGGCATGCAGGCGCTGAGCTCCAGCAGCGCCTTCCCGTGCAGACGGCAGACATGCTCATAGGCCTGATCGCGGTCTGCGGCAATGCGCACGATCTTCTTTCCGCCGATGTAGATCTCCCGGAGCAGCTCTCTGAGGCGCGCATCCGGCACAGCTTTGACCGCTGCCGCGATCTCTTCCCGCAGCGTTTCGAGCCGGTCAAGCTCTCCGGCCGCAGCATTGCATGCATCCACATACCGCGCCACGGCTGCGTCCAGCGCAGCGGAATGTCCTTCGTGATCCTTCAGCCGGATCGCTTCCTCCTTCAGCTCCGCCAGATGATCTGTGATCTCGTGCGTGCGCGCCATGCTCTCGCGGTACTGCATCAGATACTCTTTCGCCGTCATGTGATTGCCTTCCTTCCTGTTCGTCGATCTTTCTTTCTGTTCGGTGATAATGCACTTCGGACACAGTGCACCGGCGGCCTGCGATCTGTCCGGCGGTCGGCAGCGCGGATGTAACGAACCGGCTTCCAGCGTGTGCGTAGCTGCATCTCGTATTGCTCGGAGTCGTCATCGGCCCGTGCAATACAGATATTGGGTAAAGTATCCATAAAGTTCTGAATACTCTGTCCGATTGCTTCTGCGAGTTTTGAAAATATATCCACAATGATCTTGACCGCTTCACCGACACATTCAACGATCTGAGTGATATGCAGCGGATACCAATAGCGCCCGATGTGAAAAAACAGATCGTCTGACATGATCCATTCGGAGCAGCTCCATTCGGTTACTTCATTCATTCCGCGCCTCACTTTCGAGCCATTCACGAATACAGTTCTCACAGTCATTCGGGCAGCCGTGTTGACAGTCGCACGGATAACTTCCTATTAGCAGTTCTACCAGCTCATCATTGCTCATAGCCCTGATCTTGTCGCCGTTCGTTCTGATCGGCGGTATCTGTGGATGAAAATGCTGCACTTCGTTCTCGCCTTCACACAGAAGGCAGATGTGCCGTCCTTCTGGGATGATCGCGCCGCAGCAGGCGCAGGTGTTATCCGGCATCAGGCTCACCGCCCTTCAGTTGAGTATCTACGGCGTTTCTGCACAAAGTGAGGAAATCTTCTTTGATTTCTTCCTTGTAACGATCTGCTATAGCAGGAAGTTCATGCGTGTATGCGGGACGCCCTATGAATTTCGACAGATAGCGGTATAAATAACCGAGGTCGGCACCTTGCAGCATTGAGATACCTGTGTATGCCGAAACGATAGCGCATTCATCCTTGGTCATCCTCAGCACCTCCCTTCATAAAGCATCATTACGGACAGCACCGTCATGTCCACGCCTGTGACCGTGCCGGTCGTCATCGCGTCCAGAAATGCTGCGAACATCAATGCGTATAAATCAGGAATTGTTTTCACTTCCGTTCCCTCCGTTCTCCGGGCATTCCGCGCTGCCCTTGAAATAGCAGTCATCGCAGGTGCAGCGTTTGTCATTGTACCGACAATCCCTGCACTTGACGCGCTCAATACCTAATTCCCGCTTTGCGTCCAGATCAAAACGGTCTTCCCATGCTTCAATCGCGGCATTCGGGCAGTCAAAGGAACATCGCGCGTTGCAGAAGTGTTCGCATTTCATGTCTTGCTCCTTTTCTCACGGTCAAGATCCGCAATCACATCCCCGACCATGCGCAGTGCTGTCACATACTGGCTTTCCCTCCGAATGATTCCTGCCATCTTCTCGATTGCATCCTCCAGCTTGCCGAGCCGCTGCAAGAGATCGTCCTTTTTGACACCGGGTCCGTGGCAGTAATGCTGCGGATGTGTGCAGTCGCCGACCGTCTTGTATGTTAATCGCTTCATGATTTTTCCTCCTTCCGTGTCAACTTGTCGAGATCCACGATGCTCACAGAATTCTGCTGTTTCAGATCTCTGATCTCCGCCTGATAGTAATATTTCCCGCGCTCAGACAGACGAATGATGCAGCCGGTGAGGATGTAGTCACCGTCACAGAACAGCCGGTCATCGCGGAACCGCACCCGCTTGCCGAGCGCGGCCTTCACCTCACCGATCTCCATCGTGCAGCTCCTCGATCCTGACATAGATGCCAGGGATCGCAGACCAGATCTTCTCCGTGACGCCGGAAGCGATGATGCAGTCATCCTTCCAGTATCCGAGTTTCGTCATGATGTCGTTCATCGCCTTCGGAAGGTTGTCATAGTCCGGCTTGTTCGTATACCACTCGCCGTCCTTGTGATTGCCCTTGAGCGGGAACAGCCATTTAACAACCAGTCGGAGCGCTCCGGTGTACGGCTTTTGCGGGACATGCTGTGCAAGGAAAGCCTTGAGCTTCGCCTCGGCGTCCTTGTTGTCTCGGTCGTATGTGCAGACCCTCCCGGACTTGGTCTTGCTCCAGCCGCGCTCCTGCTTCGTGCTGGTCGGCAGCTTGATCATCGGCATGAAGAATTCAGTCATCTTCTCACTCCTCTGTTGTGCGCCGCGCCGGGCGCGATTTATTTTTGGATAGATACAAGGGGCGGCTTCAAGCCCCTTGTATATTTATGAAATAAATATAGGTTGTCTGTCCCTCGGACAAAATCGGGATTTCTCCCTTTTTGTCCCTCTGACGGACAATATCGGCAAAACGCCCTTTTTGTCCCTGTTTTGTCCCTCACGGACAAAATCGGGGTTTCTCCCTTTTTGTCCCTCACAGAGACAACGGACAAAATCAAGTTTGTCCCTGTCCTTCAGTATGCTTCTTGCCTGTGAAGCTGTCATCAATCCAGTATCCGCCGTGCTCTTTCAGGCGTCGTCTGACGGTCTTTTCTGATACCGCCATGTACTCAGCTATGTCCGAAATCAAGGCTTGCCCCTTTTCATTGGCAGCCGCACTGAACGCGGTGTCGATAGATGCTTTTCGTTCATCAGCTCGCTCCTCATTTGTCTTCCGCTTCGGAAAATTCTTCTGCCATGTCTCATCCGGGTCGATGTCTTTCAGCACACCCAGACTGTCGGCGCGGTGAATCGGATAATCGAACCACACATTAACCGTGTGGAATTTCGGGAACTCTCTGAGCGTGCCGTCCAGCCGCCATGCTGTGCGCGTCTGCACCTGACTGATTGCTGCTGCAATGTCCTTCTGCATCAGGTCGATGCTGTTGCGCTTCAGGTGATTGCTGCAATGCTCCATCATGCGGGAGCGGCTCTGTTCGTCATCCTGCGAAACCTCGCTGCCGTAATCTGGCAGGAAGCGCCGCAGCCAATCCTTGCAGACTGCGCAGATAGCCTTGTCCTCCTCGGTCTTGCGGAGCTGTTCCGAGATCGGCAGCTCGATCATGTCGAGCAGCGCGTCCGGATCTCGCGCAAAAACGCCGCTGCCGGATGCTCTGTCCATGCTGCGCTTGCCGCCCTGTGAGCCTTTGCTGTGGTGGTGGCAGTAGATCACCGCGCACCCGGCTCCGGCGCACACGCGGTCAAACTGATTGCAGAAATGCGCCATCTGCTCGGCTGAATTCTCGTCGCCGGTGATGACCTTGTAGATCGGATCAATGATGATCGCCGCATAGCCGCGCTGCTTTGCCCGCCGGATCATCGACGGCGCGAGCTTATCCATCGGGAGCGAGCGTCCGCGCAGATTCCAGATGTCGAGGTTTGCGGTGTTCTTCGGCTCGATGCCGAGCGCTTCATACACATCGCGGATGCGGTGCTTGCAGGAGATGTCGTCCAACTCCAGATTCACATACCAGACCTTGCCTTGCGCGCACGGAAAGCCCATCCACGGCTTGCCCTCTGCGATCGCGATTGCCAGCGCGATCAGCGCAAAGGACTTGCCCGCTTTCGACGGCCCAGCGAGCAACATCTTGTGTCCCTGCCGGAGCACGCCCTCGATCAGAGCGGGGCGCAGCGGCGGGATGCTGTCCCAGAATTCCGCTGTGTTCTCCGCATCCGGCAGGTCATCGGTGATCTCCTCGATGTAGTCTTTCCACTCATCAAAAGACGCCTTGCCGGTATTGGTCTCGATGAGGTACTGCCACTTGTCGCCGCGCTGGAAGCCCGGCAGTCTGGTCAGACGGGAAGGATTCTTGCAGCTCCTGTCGATGCGCAGACCGTTCTTATCGCAGACATCGAACAGGTACGCGACACGCTGCCGGTATTCTTCGCGGTTCGATGCATCGACTCTGACGATCGCGTGCAGCGATTTGCCGCCGGTGTGCGTGAGCGTGACGATCGGAAGCTCCAGATCGTGCATGAGCGCGTTCTGCTGCTCGATCGGCAGGGAATCCGATTCCACCAGCACATAGCGGTAATCGGTGACATTCTCGTCCTTGATGCCGCGCCCGTCCAGCGGATTCACGCGGATCCACGCACCGGCTCGCGGGTCTGCATCACCGAGCACGCTGCCGATGTCGCCATTGCAATGCTCAAGCAGCTCAATGAGCTGTCCTGCGGTGCGGTCGTAATTGCCTCTGGTCGGCGAGAGCTTGCCGGTCTCGCTGTCTTCATAGACAGATGTAACATATCCGACATACTCCGACGGCTCGAACCGAGCTCGCAGATATGTGATGATCTCCTGCACGGGGTCGCGGGATGCCGGTCTTGCAACCGGCTCCGCTTCGCCCTCGTATGCGATCACGCCCTCAAAATCAAGCAGCTCGTTTCCGTCATAATGTCCGCCGCTGCCGAATGACAGCCCGTGCTCCTTGGCCATCTGCACGATGGTGCCTGCCGTGACCGGCTCTGCATTGCCCTTGAATGTGCGCCACTTTTTCTCACATACGCCGGCTTCATACCGGCTGTCTGCACGGCTCCACTCGTCCCAGTCGGCAACGGTGAAGCCCTCATGCTTCAAAGCCATGCCGACCTGCGTCCACTCGTCATATGTCAGGTCAGACGGCGGAATATGCGAAAGGATCTCCAAAAGGTTCAAATGCGTTCACCTCCTGAGCTGGTGTGTATGTTTGCGGTGTCACCCCGCGCGGGATCTGCCAGCCGTTTGCGCTGATGCGGGAAATCATGCTCGATGCCGCTTCAAACTGCCATGTGCCGACATGCTGAAAGCCCCTCGATTCCAGGAATCGGATCTGTTTCGGTGTGGTCAGACCGGCACTCTGCCGCTTTTCCAGGCGATCAAGGAGCAGCTTCGCCTTGCCTGCGTTCTCGATCTCGTCCGGGAAGATGCCGCGCTTTTCGAGCGCTGCCTTCTGCTTGTCGGTCGGCGGTGCGCATTCCCAGCCGAACGCAGGGACATACCCGCTCAGATCCTCCGCACAGATCGACATTTCGTACTGCAATGGATCTACGAGCTTACGCTTGCGCTTCTTGCACTCTGCAAGCTTATTCGCGAGTGCTTCTTCTCTCTGCTGCTGGACTTCATCCGAAGCCGTTTCAGCCGCTTCCTCGATGTCCATTTCGCAGCCTGCCTGCTCTGCCAGATCCTCGGTCATCTTCTCCGCGACCTCTTGGTTGTCGCAGATCAGGTGCGCCGGCCTGCACAGCTCATGGCGTTCAGTGTGCCAGAGGAAATCCAGCAGCAATAAGTGATCCTTACCATCGCATAGCCGCGTCCCGCGCCCGACCATCTGACAGTACAGCGACCGCACCTTTGTCGGTCTGAGCACGATCACGCAGTCAACCGACGGACAGTCCCAGCCTTCGGTCAAAAGCATGGAGTTGCAAAGCACATTGTACTTGCCTGCATCGAAATCCGCGAGGATCTCTGCACGGTCATCAGATTCTCCGTTGACTTCCGCGGCGCGAAAGCCGGAATCGTTGAGAATATCCCGGAACTTCTGCGAGGTCTTGATGAGCGGCAAAAAAACAACCGTCTTCCGGTCGGCGCAGTATTTCTTCATCTCTTCGGCAATCTGCCAGAGGTACGGGTCAAGCGCGGAATCCAGATCGCCGGGCTTGAAGTCGCCGGACTGTATCCCGACGCCGGAGAGATCGAGCTTCAGCGGGATCGTGACCGCCTTGATCGGCGAGAGATATCCCTCTTTTATCGCTCTCGGCAGCGTGTACTCGTATGCCAGGCTGTCGAACACATTGCCCAGCTCGCGCATGTCGCCTCTGTCCGGCGTTGCTGTGACACCAAGCACCCGTGCACCGTCGAAGTATTGCAGAACACGCTGATAACTGTCCGATACCGCATGATGTGCTTCGTCGATGATAATGGTGCTGAAATAGTCCTGCGGAAAGCGTGCGAGCCGTGATTCCCGCATCAGAGACTGCACAGATCCGACGGTCACACGATACCAGCGTGATTCGCTGTCAAGGCAGGATTGCTCCGCCTTTTCGGTCGAGCAGATCAGCCCGGTCGCGGTCTTGATCTTGTCCGCCGCCTGATCGAGCAGCTCGCCCCGGTGCGCGAGGATCAGCACGCGGTCGCCCTGCCGCACGCTGTCCTCCGCGATCTTCGCGAACACAATCGTCTTGCCGCAGCCGGTCGGCAGCACGAGCAGGGTGCGGGAATTGCCCGCCTCCCACTCGCTTTCCACTGCCGTCCGTGCTTCCTGTTGATACGGCCGCAGCTCCATCAGAAGTTACCGGGTGTCCACCCGCCGGACGACTGCGGGGGCTGCTGCCATGAGGCCTGCTGCGTGGGCTGCTGATAATTCTGCTGGTACTGCTGCGGCGGTGTCTGATACTGCTGAGGTTGATGCATTGCTGTAGGCTGCGGGGAAGTGGTCTGCACCTGCTCATCATAGGCATAGAACTTCTTGATCTTGTTCGACTGCCCGTCACTGCCGTCATTCTTCTTGTACTTGTCGATGTAGACCTTGCACTTGCCGCGGCTGCCTTCGATGTTCCAGCGCATCACGAGCGGTTCACCGTGCTTCTTCACGCCGATCGACAGGAAGAACTGCGAGAGCTTCCACTCAAATTTCTTGACCAGGAAGAAGCGCTCCGAGATCGTGGCCTTGTCCTGCGGACCCCAGACCGTCAGTTCGACGGTAACGCTGTTGCAGGCAGGCATCTTGTCGCTGCCCTCATAGCGCGTGCGTGTGACTTTATTGACGGTGAAATCATAGTCACCTTCCGGCAGCAAAGTAAAGCCGCCGGATTCCTCTTCGATCGTGCCCTCATAGCCGATCTCTTCGTATTCTGCTCCGAATTGTGCCATAGTCAATCTCCTTTCATTATTCAAACGGAAGTTTCCGATTTTCCTGAATCAGTCCGAATACCTGCGCCCATGCGCCGATCAGTACGCCCTGCACGAAATCCGGCGGATAATTCGCGATCGGCATATTCTCCGGGAAGTAACCGCGCAATCCGACCGCAAGCTGGATCTCGCTCTCGGTGACATTGTTCTGCCGCATAAGATCGGCGAGCGCAGGCGGAATTCCGTCCGGGATCACAACAGGTTCGGCAATCGGCTGGAAGTCATCCAGATCAGCAGCTGTCGGCGGGACATCAGATACAGGCGCGGGCTTCGGCGGAGCTGCCGGAGGTGCGGGCGGAGGTGCTGCCGGCTGTTGGGGAGGAGCAGTGTTCTGCTGTGCGAGCTTGCTCATGACTCTGGCCGCAGTGCTCTCGCCGGAGAAGAGATGCGCGATCTGCCCGAAGTCAAACGGCAGCTCAGGGGCGAGGCCGAACCGGTTCTTGGCGTCCCAGCACGGATTGTGCGCGGTATACATGACACGCTCGCCGCCGCGTGCCTTCATCTTCTTGCCGTCCTTATCTGCTGCGACTGCGTAGGTCTTGTAGTTTGCGAACAGGACCATGTCTGCCCATTCCTTGACCATCGCGCAGGAGTTGCACTTCGGGGAATTGATCAGCTTCAGCTCCCAGCGGTCGTATGCACCCATTTCATCAGGCTGCTCGAACTTGCGGATCGCAGCATGCGCCGTGATGACAATGTGCATTCCGCGCTCCCAGATGTCGTTCAACAGATTCAGGATGCGGCCCATTTCCTCGAAAACATAGCTGTATCCCTTGCCATAGCCGAAATCCTCAATGCCGACCTTCTGGTTCTTTGCGCAGACTGCTGTGATGCAGAGCCGCTCTGCCCAGTCGATCGTGTCAATGACCAGAGTCTTGCAGCCGGGCGGATTGTCGCGGATCTCTGTGAGCAGCTGCGTCAGCATTGCAAGGCTTGTCGGTGTATCGGTTCGCGCGACATCCATGCGGACGGTGCTGCCCTCTGTGTCGATGAACAGCGGATCAGGGAACAGACTTGCAAAGGTGCTCTTTCCGATGCCCTCAGGTCCGTAAATGACCACCTTAAGCGGTCTCTGCTGGATTCCTCTTGTAATGTTCATTCTGTGATACCTCCTGCTTCCGAGAGTGTAATATACCTGCCGTCGTCCATCTCGATCTTCGCACGGCTCAGCGCGAATTCAAGCAGTTCGTCGGCGATATCCTGAATGGTTTTGCCGGTGATGCTCGATGCAAACACGAGCTTCATGTGCTTGTCCGGAGAAATGATAACTTTGGTGAAACCACAGTCACGGGATTTCTTCGGCTTACACTGAATAACACAGATTTCGGGATCCTTCATTAGAATTCACCTGCTTTCCAAGTTTTCGGCTCCGCTTTCGGCGCAACGGAATACCCATCCTCAATGATGACGCTGCACTCGTCGCCGGTGCTCACTCTGGTCGCGATCGCCTGCAAGCCTTGCGCTTCGAGCCACTTTCCGAAATCGGTCAAAGTCTGCATATCCATCTGTTCGAGCTTGTCCAGCAGCACGAAACCGCAGTTCGGATTGAGCTTGCGGACAATGGACGCTGCAACGATCATCTGATCCGCGCCTGACATGTTATCCCACGCCTGACCGTTGTAGATCAGAGCGCCGTTCTCGACAGACAGCCCATCAAGCGGCATCTGTGCGCCGTTCAGGAGCTTGTACCGTTCAGATCGGGCAGTTTCAAGCTCTTCGGTCAGAGCGTCATACTGTCTTCTGAAATCATCTGCATCGAGCTCCGCCTTCTCTCGGTCACAGTTCGCGCGGACTTTTGCATTGATTGTCTCAACGGCGCGGAGCTGTTCTTCCAGCTCTGCGGTGGATTCCATTTCGAGTTCTTCCGGGGACTTTTTCGCGGCATTGGCTTTTTCCTGCCATACCGCGAGCTGCTGCTTGAGATCATCGAGCTGCTGCGCAGTGCGCATAATCTCCGCAGTGACCCGTTCGACAGCGATATCAATGCTCTGCATCTCGCGCTGCCACTGCTGCCGCTGACCGTTGCGCGCGAGGATCTCCTGGTGCTGCTCGATCAGCTCAGCCGCGCTGACCGGCTCTTTCGGCACATCCGTATAGAGCGGCATCTCCTGCGAGAACTTCTTTTTCTGATCCGCAATGCGACCGATCTCAGTGCGGCGGTTGTAGAGCTGAGCCTCGTTCTGCTCCATCTCATATAGCTGCTCGCCGATGCCGATGATACGCAGCAGGACATCCGCTTTCTTCTTGTCGGTCATCGCCATGAATGCGGGGAGATCAAGCGCAAACTGCTCCACGAACTCATTGAGAAGCTGCTGGCCGCCTTTGCGCCCTTCCGGGTCAATGACCTTGAGCGCGCTGTTCTTGCCGGAGCGCTCCACGATCAGACCGTTCGAGAGCGTGATCCGAAGGTGCGGAGGAATCTCGGAGCCTTCCCGCGCAGGCTGTGTCGGCTTGAACTTGTCGCCGCCAAGCGCCCACGCGATCGCGTCGAGAACGCTGGTCTTGCCCTGCCGGTTGTTGCCGCCGATCAGGGTCAGACCGTTTGCAGTCGGCTTAAGCTGCACCGCCTTGATGCGCTTGATATTTTCAAGTTCAAGCGTGCTGATTTTTACCATTGACAAAACATCCTTTCCGTGCTATAATGCACTTGTAAACTTAGGTTTGCGCCGTGTCCGATGTACCAGATCGGATGCGGCTTTTCTTATGCCAGCTCGTCGTTCAGGCGGAGCAGCTCCATGTAGTTCTCCGGCACATCGTCGAACTCATCCTCGTCGGCGCCGACGATCAGTGCTGTGCCGTAGATCATCGTGCCGGCGACCAGACCTGCAAGCGGATTCTGCGGCTTGCCCTTGAGCATCCCCTCTTCGTCCACGATCATCACGCCGCCGTCGCGCAGGCCGATGGTTTCGATGTAGCCGTCAACGGCGAGCTGGAGTGCTCTCAGATCGTTGGCAATCTCCACAGGCTGCACGATGCCGGTGATTTTCAGTGCTTTCATGCTCTTTCCCTCGCCCACTTTTTCAATGCCTCGATATCCTTTTCATATTCTGCGATCAAGGCTTCTTGTTCTTCAATTACGCTGCGGCACTCTTCAATCTTTTCAGCAAGATCACGGTATCCGACTTCAAGCGCCCTCCGCACGACACCCGGCAGCTTCTCCGGCTCTGCGTTCGCAGACTTCTGCTCTGCATCCGCTGCCTCGCGCTCTGCGATCATGGTATCGACTGCCTGCTCGAAGTCTTCATTGATCTGCGTTTTCTTCTGCGGCTTGTCCGCCGCTGCGAGCGTGTCGCACATCTCCTGCACGCTGCCGAAGCTGTTGATGATGTTCCCGATCGTGCCGTGAGACACGCCGAATCGCGCTGCAAGATCCCGCTGCGTCATGTGCTCCTCGCGGTACAGGCGGAAGATCTCTGCGCGTTCTTCCTGTGAAAGTCTCGGCTTTCCAGCCATTAAGCATTCCTTCTTTCTGATTTCGTATATCATTTCGCGGACCGCTTCAAAGCTGATATGCAGCTGCTTTGCGATCTGAAACTGGTTCCTGCCCTGATCAAGCAGGGCTTTCACGCGCTGCTCATTTGCACTCAGCGCCTGCGGCAGCGGATCAATCGGCGTCCATGTGCTCACCGGGCATCCCCCGTTCCTGATTCCAGCGCTGCCCAAGCGCGTCATAGGCCGTCTCGGAAGCGGCGAGCGTTGTGCAGACAGCGCTCTGCATCTTCACAACCTTATCGCAGCGGCAGGGCATCATGCCATGTCCGACAATCACCCAGCGCATGCGGTTCCGATCATCCACAGAGCGCACGATCGCGACTGTGCCGCCGCATGTTCTGCATCGTTTCAGCATACCGCGCGCGCCTCCTTGACTGCGAATGTGATCTTCCCGTCCTGATATGTGCGGCAGCCCGTCACGGTGAGCAGCGTGCCGCTGTTGATGTCCATGAGCACGGCACAGCCGTCCGCTGTGGTGCGCAGACACTTGTAGACATCGCCGGACAGATGGACATAGAGCCCGCCCGGTCTCAGTGTGGTCGCCCTGGTCATTGTGATATTGTCCTCCTGTGATTTGTAGCCTTTGCCGCATAGGATGTACTGATCGCTGTGGATGTGATACTCAGCGGTTTCGCACATCTCCCGGAACATCTCCTCTGCGATGCGCTCCGCGTCCTCGTGGGCGCTGTCTTCGTAGGTGTGCTTCATCGAGAGCACCCAGATCAGCGCGATCGCTGCGACTGTTGCCGCGTAGAGGAACGCTGCAAGCGTATAGATCATCGCTGCCATGCTGTCTCCCCCTTTACTGATGCAAGCGCACTCTCGATCGCGCCGCTGAACAGATCCCGGATCTCCGGCGCTGCTTCATACGGATCGACGGCACGTTCAAGGATCCGCTGCGTGAAATGCTCGATCAGGATCGCCATCTCAACGCAGAGGTCACACGGATTGCCCGTCAGCTCGATGCTGGTTTCATCGCCCGGGACGGAATTGATGCGGATCACTGCGGTTCCCTCCTTATCATGTTTTCTGCATGCTCCATCGCAATCGGACGGAGCACTTCGTCGGCAGAGATGCCCAGCGCTGCAAGGTAGCACCACAGGCGGTAAAGCGTGATCTTGTCGGGATCCTGCTTGTCTGTGATGACAGTCGAGCGGGAAAAACCTGCGATGTCAGACAGCTTCTCGCATGTCATCCCCTGCCGTGTCCGTTCAGCGTCAATGACCTCCCACAGGATTCTTGACGGTGTGCGCTTGCCGGTTGCTTTCTTTGCCATGTTTCACACCTCCTTGTTTGAGACAAGATCGTCGATCTTCACGCCGAGCGCATCTGCCAGCTTGATCGTGACATACAGCTTCGGCACAGCCGTGCCGGCTTCGTACTGTGCAATCGCCGGCTGAGATACGCCGACACGCTTCGCAAGCTCTTCCTGCGAGAGCTTGCGCTGCATGCGATAGGTCGCGAGGTTTTCTGCGAACTTTGCCATTCAATCACCACCTCCTTTATTTATAAGCCCCACTTATTGACAAGCGGAATAAAATGTGATATACTGGTAGTGAGAAGCAAACCGAATATATCACGCAGCTTATGGGGAACTAGGTTTTTCTGTGGGGGCTTTTGGTGTTGCTTGTTCCATAAGCTGTGATTATAAGATACCATAAATTTACGGCAATGTCAATAGGTTTCCGTAAATTTATGGCATTTCGTGAATTATTACAAAGAAAGGGGCTGATTCCATGTTCACGACTATGCAGATTTACAACAATATCGAAACTATGCGAATCGTGAGAGGGATCTCACAAAGGCAGTTCCTTTCTGATTGCGGTCTCAGCAAGAGCTTCATGGACAACCTGAAAAAGGGCTCGATGCCATCCGTTGACAAAGTCGCCGCTGTTGCAGATTACTTCGGGTGCTCGGTTGATGTGATCATAGGAAGAGAAAAAAATAACGCTCCTATCGAAGCCGATAAGAGCGAATTGGCAGCAAGCCTGAAAGAGCTATCAAT
>JAEEGL016434083.1_pt1 | contig 32015 bp, 32 predicted proteins | sample 9134231 | NCBI WGS metagenome assembly JAEEGL01 (sample SAMN16246548, study PRJNA631951) | gut metagenome | biome: gut microbiome; feature: rumen; material: fiber-attached | host: Bos | place: Iran: Karaj | collected 2018-10 | reverse complement strand
TGACTATCACTCTGTTCATTGGGCGTCGGATTCCGAAGGTCTTATAGGTGCGTATTCCAAGGCTTCCTTCAGGGCAGCAAGGCTGGCCTCTATGATGTTGACCGATACCCCGACGGTGGTCCAGTCTTCCCTGCCGTCCGTGGACCTTATCAGGACGCGGACCCCGGTCTCCGTGCCTCCCTTCTCGTCCAGGACGCGGACCTTGTAGTCGGTGAGCCGGATGTTCGCCAGCTCCGGGTAGAAGCATTTCAGGGCTTTCCTGAGGGCGTTGTCCAGGGCGTTCACCGGGCCGTTCCCGTCCGCCGCCGTGTGCTCTATGTGCCCTTTGCCGTCGGATACCTTGACGCTGGCCTCGGAAAGCGTGCCGTCGCCGATGCCGTCGTCGGTGTACACTCTGAACCCCACGATCTCGAACATGGGCTCGATCTCGCCTCTGAGCCTCATGACCAGAAGCTCGAAGCTGGCGTCCGCTCCTTCGAACTGGTATCCCCTGGATTCCAGGTCCTTGACTATGCCCATGATCTCGGCGTCGTCGTTCCCTTTCCTCATCCCGAGCTGCCTCAGCTTCTCGGCGATGCTGGCTCTGCCGCCCATGTCCGAGACCAGGATCCTGCGGCTGTTGCCCACCGACGCCGGGTCTATGTGCTCGTATGTGCGGGGGTCTTTGGAGAGGGCGGAGGCATGCAGCCCGCCTTTGTGGGCGAACGCTCTGCCGCCGACGTAAGGCATGCCGGGGTTCGGGACCATGTTGGCCACTTCTCCCACGTATCTCGACAGCTCGGTGATCTTCGAGACGTCTATCCTCCCGATGTCGGCGCCCATCTTGAACGCCAGATTGGGTATCACGGCGCACAGGTTGGCGTTTCCGCACCTTTCGCCGATTCCGTTGACGGTCCCCTGGACCATCTCGCATCCCGCCCGGACCGCGGCCAAGGTGCATGACGTAGCCATGTCGGAATCGTTGTGGCAGTGTATGCCAAGTTTCGCCTCCAGCCTCCCAGACACTTCCGACACTATGTTTCCGATGTCCTCCGGCAGGGATCCGCCGTTGGTGTCGCAGAGCACTATCCATTCCGCGCCCGCTTTCTCCGCCGCCGAGACGGCCTCCATCGCATATCCGGGATCCGATCTGTATCCGTCGAAGAAGTGCTCGGCATCGAACATCACCCTTTTGCCGGCGCCCCTGAGGCAGGAGACGCTCCCTGATATCATGCGGAGGTTCTCCTCCAGGCCTATGCCCAGAGCTTCGGTGACGTGGAAATCCCATGTCTTGCCGACTATGCAGCACCATTCCGCCTTGCATGCGGCCAGAGCCCTGAGGTTCGGGTCGTCCTCCGGCGGGATCCCGCACCTGGCAGTGCTTCCGAACGCGACAAGCTCCGAGTTCCTCAGCCTCTCGTCCGAAGCTTTCTCGAAGAATTCGTCGTCCTTCGGGTTGGATCTGGGCCATCCTCCCTCCACGAAATCCATCCCGAATTCGTCCAGCTTCTCCAGGATGTCCAGCTTGTCGCCGCTGGAGAACGATACCCCCTCGGTCTGGGAGCCGTCCCTGAGGGTCGTGTCATAGATGTAAACTCTTCCCATCTGTTCGGAGCCTTCTGTCAGCTATGGCTATGAGGTCGCTGAGGATCGCCGAAGCCGTCTCCGTGCGCCCTGCGCCCCTCCCCGATACGGTCACGGGCCCGGCGAGGTCGGTGATGATCTGCGCCGTGTTCAGGGTTCCGGATATGCTCAGGGGATGGCCTTTGGGGATCAGCCTGGGGCCGACCTCCAGCTTGCTTTCGGTCACCTCTCCTATGAGCCTTATGACCATGTTGCGGGAGGCCGCCATCGCAACGGCTTCGTCGGTTATCGAAGTGATCCCGGTGATCCTCACGTCATCGAATTTCACATCTCTCCCGAAAACGGAATTGGCGAGGATGACGACTTTGCAGGCCGCGTCATACCCTTCGATGTCATTGGTCGGGTTGGTCTCGGCGTATCCGAGCTGCTGGGCCTCTTTGAGCGCCTGGTCGAATGGCTGGCCTTTGTCCATTTTGCTCAGGATGTAGTTGCATGTGCCGTTGAAGATCCCGCGTATCGATGTTATTTTTTCTCCGACCAGGCCTTCGGTGCACAGGTTGATTATGGGCATGGCGCCTCCGACTGAGCCTTCGTATCTCAGCAGGCATCCGTTCTTCTTCGCCAGATCCATGAGCTCCCTGTATCTGAGGGCCAACGGCCCTTTGTTCACCGTAATGACGTCTTTGCCGCGTTCCAGGGCGCAGGTTATGTTCCCCAGCCCGGCGCCGCCCGTCTTTATGTCGGTGGGGCTGACCTCCACCAGGACGTCGTAATCGCATTCCGAGAGGACATCTCTGGGGTCGGAATACTCTTTACCGCCCACTTTCCCGGTCTCTTTTTTGCGTGATACGAGCGAAAGCGGGTCCAATCCCGCAGGATCGCATGCGAAAGTCCTGGAATCCATGGCGCCGATGATTATGATGTCTTTTCCGTATCTTTCCGAGAGGAATTTCTTTCTCGATGCCAGCACTTCCGCGAATCCCTGTCCGACGGTGCCGAATCCGCATATGAATATCCTCATCTCAGACACCTCTCACGTAGGTGATCCCGGATTCCCTGCATTTCCTGTCGAGGAATCTGTCCAGCATCTCCAGGTCCTCTTCGCTGCGGGTCTTGACCGCGACCATCGCGGTGCGCATCGAGGAATTGCCGGCTTTGGACGAATATCTGATGTCGGTGGCGTCCAGATTGACGATTCCCGACGCTTCGCCTATGAGGTCCTCTATCCTCTTCCCGTCGAAGTCCCCTATGAGCATGTATTCCATGGAATATGTCTGATACACCGAGCCCAGCCTGGATATGATGATGTCCTTGGATTTCCAGACGTCCTTCAGCCTGCAGAGCTGCTCCTGCCCTTCGATCTCGAATGTGACGTTGATGCATATCCTGTGGTTCACTATCTTCTCGCGGTTGTGGACGACTTCCACTATGTTGCCGTCGAGCAGAGATATGGGCTCCAGAGACCCCACCAATTGGCCTGGGAGGTCTTTCACGAAGAGTTCGGCGTTCACAATCATATTCCGCACCGATATGTGTTCCCCATATCCGAACGGATTAATAATCTGTGGCTTAGGAAGCTTGGATGCAGAAGCGCCGAGGGGGAGATTTGAACTCCCGAGGGATAGACTCCCACGAGCTTTCCAGGCTCGCGCCTTACCGGGCTGGACCACCTCGGCTTCGAAGGGGAGGAACTGATAGTTGCATTAATACTTTTTGCATCCCTCGTCGGCGGAGGCTCTGTGTCGCCCCAGCCAGTCCACGTCCGAGCGGAAATCGCTCAGATGCCGGCGGGTTTCCCTGCATTCGGACAGATGGTCGGTGTCTATCCTCATGACAGAGATGCATTCCTCTTCCCCGCAATCCGCTATCTTGTTTCCGAGAGGGTCGAAGCCGCGCGAGCACCCGTGCATCTCGAGGTTTCCCATGGTCCCGATGTTGTTTATGAACGCTATGTAGGATACGTTCTCCACCGCTCTGGCGGGGAGCACGGCATCGAAGAACGGCTTCGAAGGCTTGGCCGACGCGGCGCAGCATATGTTCACGGAAGCGCCGTTCAGCGAGCATCCGTGGAGGATCTCCGGAAAGAATATGTCATAGCATATGCACATCCCGAATTTTATGCCCCGGTACGAGCCCATGGCGCGCCCGTTTCCGGCCGCGAAGCCGTCCTCGGAGTATATCCCGAATCTGGCCAGATGCGCTTTGTCATAGCAGGAGACGCCGTCGGGAGACAGGAAAAAGCATCCATTGTATGTTCTGCCGCCGTCCCATCTGGGCGCGCCGACGGCCGCGGCTCTGCCGGCGGATTCGCATGCGAGGCGGACAGAACGCAGCGCTTCCTCCGTTTCCTCCCTAAGCCCCGAGATGTCGGAGCCGTATCCGGTCAGGAACATCTCCGGGAACGCGAGCACATCGGCGTCCGCGGTCTCCAGAAGCTCGCAGATTGCTTCGGCGTTGGTCTTCGGGTCGCCCGGCTCCGGAGCCAGCTGGCACAGCCCCAGCCTTATGATCATGCTTACCGGACCTGCGGACATCTTATAAGATTGTGTTCCGATAGGGGACCGATGTCCGGAGTCAGCATACCCAACATAACGCCCGAAGATGTCGACGGGATTCTCGGTTTCATCAGGAAGGCAGTGGAGAGAATAGGCTGCAAAGGCGTGGTCATAGGAATAAGCGGAGGGATAGATTCCGCCGTAGTAACCAAGCTGTGCGTCGACGCCATCGGCCCGGACAAGGTCCTGAACGTATTCATGCCGTCGAGGGTGACCCCGGCCGCGGATTACAAGACTACGGCCGAGCTCTGCGCCGACTTCGGGACCGAGTACAAGGTCATAGACATCCAGCCGGCCGTAGACGCCCTGGCTGCGGTCCTTCTGACCGGAAAGGAGACCCCGTTGGAAAGGGGGAACATATCGGCCAGATGCAGGATGATAGTCCTCTACAATCTCGCCAAGAAGAGGGACAGCATAGTCGTGGGGACATCCAACCAGAGCGAGATTATGATGGGATATTTCACCAAATTCGGCGACGGCGCATGCGACATGACTCCGCTGGCCAACATGTATAAGACAGAGGTCAGGCAGATTGCGAAGCTCATCGGGATCCCCCAGGAGATCATCGACAGGCCCCCGTCCGCCGGGCTCTGGGAAGGCCAGACCGACGAATCTGACATGGGCATAAAATATGCCGATCTGGACAGGATACTGTACTCCATGGAGCAGGACAGGTCCGACGCGCAGATAGAAGCGGATACGGGCATCTCCAAGGACGTGGTCGCCGGGATACGCGCCCAGGTGGAGTTCATGGAGCACAAGAGGCTTCTGCCCATCCGTCCGGACGATTTCTGAACTAAAAAGCCGGAGCGGGGAAGGTCCCTCCGCTCCGGAAAGATTCTCAATGGCCGCAATGGCAGGAGTGCTCTCCGCCTTCGTGGCTGTGGCATTCGGTGTCCGGATCGTAGCTGAGCTTTCCGTCTAGATAGGCTTGGACGCAGGCGTCGGCATTTCCGCTCGCCCCGGGCAGGAGCTTTATCCCGCTGCTTTCGATCATGTTCCTGGCCCCGCCGCCGATCCCTCCGCAGATGAAGGTGTCCACGCCGTTGTCCAGGAGGATCTGCACGAGGCCCCCGTGGGAGAGGCCGCCGTTCCCGATGACGGCCGAGGAAGAGATCTTCCCGTCTTCTATGTCGTAAATCTTGAAGCTCTCCGTCCTTCCGAAGTGCTGGAAAACTTCGCCGTTCTCATATGCCACGGCTATCCTCATGGTATCGGCCGAACGACCGGGGGGTTCCGCTTTAAATCTGTCGATTCCGGAGGCATTGTTTCAGGGGTGTGAACCTCGTTCGATCCTCGATACCGAGACGTTTCCCTGGGCTTTGGCCGCGCTTCTCCTGACCTCGCCCTCTATCTCGCCAGCTTTGGACGGGTCGCAGTCTATGACGAATCTCTTGGTCTGGAACATGAGCGCGGCGCCGTTCACCCCGGGCATCCTCTGTATATGTGCCTCGATTTTGTCGGCGCAGTCCCTGCATTCCAGTCCTGCCATGAATAGGACCATCTTCATGCCTGCCGCAATGCGCAATCAGCTTATTATAAAGCGCTTTGACGTAGGCCATGGCGGCGGAGCAGAATATCCTGGGCCCGAAGACGTTCCTGGGGATGGTCATACTTCTGGGGATGTTCGGCCCGATATCTACCGATATGTACCTTCCTGCGCTGCCGGAGATGGCTTCCGATCTGGGGGCTGACGCCGCCGCCCTCAACGCCACGCTATACGGGTTCATGTTCGGGATGGCGGCCTCGATGCTTTTCATAGGTCCGCTGAGCGACAGATGGGGGAGGAAAAGGCCTCTGGCGGTCTGTCTTGCGATGTACGCATCGGCGTCCGCTGCTTGCGGGCTCTCGGGGGACGTCTGGTCGCTGATAGCCTTCAGGATAGTCCAATCCATAGGGGCAGGCGCTTCCATAACGATGTCCGCGGCGTTCATCAAGGATTCCTACGAAGGTTCCGTCCGCATGAGGGTCCTGAATATAAACGCCGCCGTCCGCGTTCTGGGGCCGATGCTGTCTCCGATAATCGGGGCGGCTTTCATTTCCGTCTGGGGCTGGAGGTCCACGTTCTACGTTTCGGCCGCGGTCTCCCTGGTCTGCCTGGCGATGGTCCTGCTGGCGACGGAGACGCTCCCGGAGGACGGCAGAGCGGGCAGAGGCTTCGGAGACGTGGCCCGCGGGGCGAAGTCCATAGCATCGGACCGTCCCCTGATGGTATTCATGGTCATGTCCAGCATGATGAATTTCGCGTTCATGGGGTATCTTTCGGTGTCGTCTTACATCTACGAGGGCATGTTCGGATTCGGGGAGTCGGAGTATTCGTTGGCATTGGCGGCCGCCATGCTTTTCGGCACCTCTGGGATGATCGCCATAAACCATGCGACCAAAAACGTCCCCAACCGCAGGAGGCTGCCCATGTATGCCCTTCTCGAGGCGATCCCGGGGGCGCTGATAATCATGTTCGGCAGCCAGTGCTGGTGGGCTTTCTTCCTGTTCTTCCTGCCGTTCATAGTCGGTCTGGCATCGATGAGCCCCTGGGGGATGGGAGTGATGATGGCTAGCCACGACGGAGACAACGGAATCCTGTCGGGGCTGATAAATTTCGTATATTTCACGTTCGGATGCATCGGGATGATGGCATCCACCCTGCCTTTCCCCGATTATGCCGCCGCGCTCGGAAGCCTGATGCTCATAGGCGCGTTGATCTACTGCGCTCTGTGGGCGGCTATGAGGGCGGGAGACATGCGCCTGAAAGGTCTTGAGATGACCGGGTCGGGCGAGATGCCCGAGAGCGGAGAACGCTGACCCAACAGAATCGGTTCTGAAGAGCCGCTTTCGCACTGCGGTATATGTCGTCCGCCGGCTGCAGAGTTACCCAGCCGTCGGCTATCTCCAGAGGTTTGAGCTCCATCTTCTCGCAGATCCTGTTGCATTCCCTGATGAACTCTTCCCTGTCGTCTTCGAGGCCGGTATCTATGATGAGGCCGTTCTGGTATCCCGCGATGGAGAACATCCATTTCATGTAGCTGTCCGGATCGGTGATCCCGAAATACTCTTTGATTTCCGGGGTCATATTTTCCAGCTCCTCGCGCATCTTCATCCCGCCGAAGAATTCCTTCCAGTTGGTCGCGACGGTCGGTATGAGATAAAGCATCCCGGTGTATTCCTTGGTGAGCCTGGTATAATTGGTTCCGCCGCCGATCGCGACTCCGACGCAGTCGTCGCATACCTTCCCGTCGGGGCATTTCATCGTGGATGCCGGTTTGAACCCTTTATCGGCAGCCCATTTCTGTATGTCCCAGCCGAACGAGCCGCACATCCCATAATAGACGGCCACGGAATCGCAGAAAGGCTGGACTTTCTCCACCTGCTCTTCGACCTGGCTTCTGAGCTTATCCGGGAATTCATGGAGCGCCATCGGATTGAAATGTATCACGACGTTGAATTTGGAGCGGTCTATGTCCTGGTATTTGGAATGGAATTTCCATTCGGGAATCAGCTCGTACGGGAATCCGCGCCTGTCTGCTTTCCTTCTGAATGTGGCCGCATCGTCGTTGTCGATCACATACACCGTTTTTTCCTCCGGATCGGACATGAGGCTGTGAAGCAGCTCATTCTCCAGCATCGGACACGCGATGGCGCACAGGATTCCGCTCGTCATATCAATGAGACATGCCGGCTTCTATTAAATTTTGCCGAGAAAGCCATCGGCAGATGCGAAATGACGTCCGGGGAGCCAGGCGGCAGATTGCCTGAAGGATGCAATGGATAAATGAGTGCTCGCGACGGGATTCGAACCCGTGTTGAAGCCTCGAGAGGGCTTCATGATTGGCCGCTACACCACACGAGCACAGCAATCCGCCCATCAATTAATAATATATAAATGTTTTTATCAACGGCATCTGCGGACGTTATCGGCGTTCAGACGCCCCGTGATTCCGCGCCGGCCTATACCGACTCCGTTCCGCATGCGGCTCAATATAGAACTATAGTCTAACCAATCGGAATTTTCAGATTTGGAAAAATGGTAGAACCATAGTCTTACTTACGGTCTTATCTTATGGTAATCCAGCGTGGCCAGATCTCCTGCGGCCATGGCGACGAGCTCGGCGATATGGACCGTCGGGAGGCCGTCCGGGCAGTCTTCGTATCTGATCAGGCACATCGGGCATCCCACGACGATGAACTCCGCGCCGGCGCATTCGGCTTCGCGCTCTTCCATCAGCTTCTCGGATACCGGCGAATATTTCCCGCAGCATCCCATCTTTTCATTCACGATTTCGCATCCCATGGCTTCGGCCACGGCCGCCATCTCTTTCCTGAACTTCATGGCGGAGCACCCGGGCTCGATCGCAACCTTCATCTTCCTGCCGAATCTGGGCAGGGAATCCAGGCGCTCCGCCAGAAACGGTATGATATGCACGGCATCGACTCCCGATTCGTTCAGATCGTCGCTGCAGCCGCAGCAGAGCGCGACCAGGGCTTTCCCTTCAGACGAAGCTCCCATCGACATCTTGTATTTCCGCCTCTCGAATTCGCTCATCTCGCGGAACTGCGGCGGATGCATGCAGCAGGTGTTCCCTTTGAGCTCTCTGCACCCGACCCCTACGGCTTTCATGGCTTTGGACGCGGCATATTCCACGTAAGGGACCTTGCACCTGACCATGCATCCCGGCATGATGTATGCGTCATCCCCAGTCCATTCCGGCTCCAGCTTTCTGGAGGGGACATCGGCAATCGGCTGGGCATAGCCAGTCTCCTTGAACGCCTGCGATACGTGCAGCCCTTTCTCGATGCTCAGAAGATCCCTCATGACGGTGAACGGATCCGTCCTGCGGCAGACTCTGGAGCAGTTCCCGCACGTTATGCATTGGAGGATGTCGCGGTCGTTTCCGATCATGATCTCCTTGGGGTCGCATCCCCCATGCTTCAGCGATGGGCATACCAAGGAGCATTTCCCGCATCCGATGCATTTCATGCGGAGAGAATCGATCTCGTCCTGCAGCGTATTCATGCGTCCGGCTATCGTCTGTGCCCGTATAAACTGATGGCCCGGCCCCTGCCAGGTGCGTATTACGATTATTAACCGGATCCTGCAAAGTTATTAAAATCAGAATCCCTTTGTCAAGACGGGCGATAGGGCGGGAATAGTCAGCATATCGTTGAACGACGAGAATCTGGATTCGCTGGAGAGGATCCAGAAAGCTTATGGCCTCAGCGGAAGGTCCGAGGCGGTCCGCGCGTCGATAAGCGCAGCGCTGGCGGATATCCGTGAGATCGAGGCGATGGAAGGGCAGGTGGAAGGCGTTCTCGTAATAGTGCGCAGGAATCACGACGACCCTTGGATGATACGTCTCCAATCGAAGTACGAGACATCCATCAAGACGCAGCTCCATTCCCATCTCAGAGACCACAAATGTCTCGAGGTCATGGTCATCTCCTGCGATGCTCCGGAGCTCCGCGGGATGCTCCAAGACATCAATTCGGAAGGAAAAGCCGACTACGTGAAGTTCGTACGTGGTTGAGCCGTGATATATTTTATTAATAAAGAAAGCATTGCCCTTGGCGGGGATATTTTGCGCGACGGGAGGGATGCAAACGAACGTTCCAATAAGGTGCTAGGCTTTATCAGCGGAGCCATAAGCAAAGGTAAGCAGATGCTCGCCGGAGGGGGCATCAGCGGATCCAAAAAGCTCCAGAGCAGGCCCTTGGATCTCAACCTGTATAGTCTTATCAAAACCCCTGATGGCGAAGTCCATACGTCCAAAAAGGATCCGGAGGACATCATTTACACTCCGTTCAAAGAGCCGCCTATTGTTCCTGAGGCGATAACCGAGAAAGTCGTATCCGCCGAAGAGAAGAATGAGAAGATAAGCAAAGGGACGGATTATGTACAGCCGGCAGTCAAATCCGCTGAAGCCAGCATCAGCAAAGCAATTCCGACCAGAGTCAGAAAAAGCAGCGTAGACGGCCTGATACGGACCAATAATACGTTCACAAGCATCAATCCGAACGATATAAAGATAAGAGCTGGCACGAATCCCAATCCGGAATGGGCTATCGGCATCAGGGGTGTCGAAGACAACGGCGGAACGGGAGCCGCTCATGGCCGCGGAAATGAAGGCATTCCGAAAGACGCGCCCAAGACAGGTTCTGACGGTTTGAAAGCTACGGAACCGGATTCCATCGGGGCGCCCCAGAAAGACGCCCTCATATCGAACCCCGGCTCTGTCGCAGTCGACGTGCCGGAGAAGCCCCCCATAGAGGAGGAGAAACCCATCTCGGGCCCCGGTATGGTGCCTGAGGGTGCCGGAGAGGTCCAGAACCCCGGCTCTGTCGCAGTCGACGTGCCGGAGAAGCCCACCATAGAGAAAGGGAAGCCCATTTCGGGTCCCGTCGCAGTCGACGTGCCGGAGAAGCCTGACGCGGAAGAAGATGAGGTCATATACGTCGGTCCCGGCTTGGTGCCTAAGGGTGCCGGAGCCATTCCGAAATCTTCTGCCAAGGCCGCTTCTGCCAAGGCTGTCGATGTGCCCGATATGCCGGCCGCCGAAGACAAAGGCGGAGAAATCCGGGCGGGCATCCCCATGACAGGCTCTGTCGGCGCGAAGCCAGCGGAATCCGAATCGATTTGGAAGAGGTTGGTGGTCCCCAAGCTCAGGACCGTTTTCCTTCCTCCGTCTGCGGGCGCTCTCATGCTTTCTGCGCCGACTTCGGATTGCGTTTCCGTACCCGTTTCCGTACCCGTGGAAGCGCACTCGGAGAGGGTTATCAAGCTCGGCCCTGCAGGCGTCATGTATGCCACTCCGAGCACTATCATCATCGAGCCCAGAGCAGAACCCGTCCCTATCATCAAGGAAGAGCCAGTTCAGAACGCAGCTATTGCCGGCACGGTAAAACCGATCAGTAAAGAAGTCGCGGCCGGGGATGACATCAAGCCGAAGGAATCCAAGATCAATGACGGAACCAAAAAGGATGACGGCGAGATCATCAGGCCGCCCACTCTTACGGTCATCAAAGGGAACGCTCCTAAACTGAAGAAAACAGGGGTTCCCGAACCTATCAAGTCCAAAAAGTCTGATGTCATAAAGGGCATTAAAGAGAGCACTTTCGATCCCAACAGTGTCGAGACAATCAAATTGACTCCTCCGAAAAAGCGCAGGGCCAGAAGAGTCGGCGGTTCAGCTCCGAAAAGCATCGCTGAGCTGGAGAAAGAGCACTTGAAATCGATCACCGAGACCAAAGCCAAGCCTGCGGCCGAGGAAAAGGCTCCCGAAACGCTCAACAAGATCATGCTCGAATCCAGGGAGAATGCCGAGCTCGAAAAGAAATGCGCCGAAGCCATCGAAGACGCTCCTGCCGAAATTCCGAAGACGGATGTCGTGATCCCGTCTATACCTGTCGCCAAGCTTCCGCCGATACAGGTGGAGGATGAGGTCGCCGATATCATGCGCTTCGTGGTTCCGGATCTGGATTTCGAAGACCGCGTGGAGGAAGACTCCTGCTGGGATTTCGAGGACGGCATAGAGGAGACTCTGTTCGCTGTCCCGAAGAAAAGCAAGTCCGGCGTGGTTTTCTCCTTCGGCGGCGTCGAAGGGGAAGGCTGCGTCCGTTTCAGCTTCGGATGCATGTGATGTACGGGGGGCCCCGCCCTCCACCCTGCATCATTCTGCAGGATGATTCTGAAGGGTTATATCCCAGCCGCACATCCTTATAAGAATGAATCACTCAGAGCATATTGCCGGGAAGGTTTTCGACGGCGAGAGGGCGCTTTACAACATCGAGGACGCCCGCATATCGGATTGCGTATTCGCCGGCCCAGCGGACGGCGAATCGGCTCTGAAGGAAGCGCGCGGCATAGAGGTGTCCGGATGCCGCTTCGAGCTCCGCTATCCCTTGTGGCATGCCAGGGATTTCTCCGTCAAAGGCTCATCGATGGGGATCACCTGCCGCGCGGCGCTGTGGTATTCTTCCGGCGGGATCATATCCGATTCGGAATTGCGCGGGATCAAAGCTGTGAGGGGATGCGACAGCATCTCCATCGAAAGGTGCCGCATAGATTCCGATGAATTCGGATGGAAGTCCTCCGGGATAAGCGTCGCCGATTCAGAAATACGGTCCGAATATCTTTTCCTGGATTCCAAGGGCCTCCGCATGGAAAGAACCGGGATGAAAGGCAAGTACTCGTTCCAATACGTCGAAGGCGCGTCGATCGAAGGCTGCGCTTTGGATACGAAGGATGCGTTCTGGCATTCCAAAGGTGTGACTGTACGCGATTGCGACGTCAAAGGCGAGTATCTGGGCTGGTATTCGGAGGATCTGACGCTTATAGACTGCAGGATATCCGGCACCCAGCCTTTCTGCTATTGCAAAGGTCTGAAGCTCAGAGGCTGCACCATGGAGGGCTGCGACTTCTCTTTCGAGTATTCGGATGTCGACGCGGAGATCGTCGGGACGGTGGATTCGGTCAGGAACATACTTTCCGGCACCGTGGCCGCGGACGGTTTCGGGGAGATCATCGAGGGCGATGCTGCCATGGAATGCAAAGGGAAAGCCGTCGTCCGCGGCTCTCAGTAAGGCGGCTGTAAGAATCTTTTTTATGTTTAATCCAATGCCACAGGCATGGAACTCATGCTTCAGCTCCTGTTTACCATGGCAGTGCTGTTCATATGCGCGCGCATAGGTTCAGCATTGGTGAGCAGGTTCGGATTGCCCGGGCTGATCGGGGAGATCGTCATGGGGATCGTCATTGCCAACCTTTCCTTCGGGGACTGGTCTTTGCTTTCTGCCCTCGATATAGTCATCCCAGGTCCGGGCGAAGAGGCGACATCAGGAAGCGACATATATACCGTCGTAACCGTGTTCGCCGAGCTCGGCGTGATATTTCTTCTGTTCTCGGTCGGTCTGGAGACCAAAGTCAGCGATCTGCTCGGGTCGGGGAAAGCCGCGCTCCTGGCGGCCGTCCTCGGGGTTCTCCTTCCGTTCATGTGCGGCATAGCCATAATCATGGCCGTGGACGGCAGCATGAACCACGCCCTGTTCATGGGTGCGGCCATGGTCGCCACGTCCGTAGGGATAACCGCGCGCATAATCAAGGACATGAAACTGATGGATACCCGCGAGGCGCGCATAATCATCGCGGCAGCGGTCATAGACGACGTTCTGGGCATGATAGTGCTCGCGGTCGTCAACGGGATCGCCGGCTCCGGGGAGATCTCCATCTTAGACATAATCACCATCACCTTGCAGGCGGTCGTTTTCGTCATCTCGGTAATACTGATCTGCAAGCACATCATCCCGAGGCTCTACGATTATTTCCGCAACAGGTATGACAGCAAGGTCAACAAAGGGAAAGTCCCCTATTCGGTCAATAAGCTGGTCCTCGCGATCATCGTCTGCCTTTCCATGTCCGCGTTCGCAGAGTTCATAGGGCTCGCCGCCATCATCGGAGCGTTCCTCGCGGGGATGCTTTTCGCGGAGTACGCATGGGAATGGGATCTGGAGCACAAAGTGGAGTCCATAACCACTTTCCTCATATCGTTCTTTTTCCTCAACGTCGGTCTCCAGGTGGACATCTTCGCCCTTACCGATGTCACCGTCCTTGTGCTGGTGATCATAATCATATTGGCCGCCCTCATCACCAAATACATAGGATGCGGGATGGGAGCCAAGCTCGGGGACAAGGATCTCGACAAAGACGGCATGAACATCATAGGGGTAGGGATGATGCCCAGAGGAGAGGTCGGAATCATCGTCGCATCCATAGGGCTGTCCAGCGGCGCGATGTCCTCGGAGCTTTATGCCGTCGTGGTTCTGATGTCGGTGATGACTACCATAATCGCTCCTCCGATACTGTCCAAGCTTTTCAGGAAGAAGTATCAGGAGCAGTACAGGATCATGCCTGACGATCGCATATGATCGCCGTGGGGGAAGGCTCTTCCCCCATCCTTTATCGGACGCGTCTCCCGGCGGGAAGATTATTCAGCCATATAACATGCGGCGGCTGGGTTCCGGCGGCTGTCAATACAGATAAATCGGTAGAGACCAATCCGAACACGATGCGTTGTCCGGGAATTCCGGAACGATGCAGACGCAGAGTGATCGCCATGGCCAATCTGAAGAAGCTTACGCTGCTGCATTCCAACGATATGCACGGCGATTTTTTAGCCGAGAATGTCGACGAGAACCTTGTGGGAGGTGTGTCCATGCTTTCCGGGTATGTGAGCAAGGTCCGCCAGGAAGAGAAGAATGTGATCTATGCCATAGCCGGCGACATGTTCAGGGGCTCCATCATCGATTCGGAGTACAGGGGCATATCCACGGTCGAGATCATGAATCTTCTGGGCCCGGACATAGTCACCGTCGGCAACCACGAGGTCGATTACGGGGTCGCGCATCTGCTGTTCCTGGAGAAATGCGCCGAATTCCCGATCATCAACGCCAATCTCCACATCAGAACGAACCACAAGCGTCTGTTCGAGCCCTGCCACATCATACAGATCGACGGGATGAAGATTTTGTTCATAGGGATCCTCACGGAAAACGTCCTGGCCCAATGCAAGACCGACGGGATAATCGGAACTTTCATCAATGTGGAGGATGCGGCCGAGGAGATCGGGAAGATATGCAACACATACAACGCCATCGACATCGATTTCACCGTCCTCCTGACCCACATAGGCTTCGAAGAGGACAAAAGGCTGGCCGCGCTGCTGGATCCCGCATGGGGCGTGGACGTCATCATAGGCGGCCATTCGCACACTTTCCTCGAGGAGCCCTGCGTGGTCAACGGCATCCCTATAGTCCAGGCCGGCGTAGGAACCGACCAGATCGGGCGCTTCGACATAATGATCGACACCGATAACAACTGCATAGATTCCTTTGTCTGGCACCCGATCCCGATCAATTCCAAGAACTGTCCCAGGGACCCATCCATCGAGGAGGTTCTGGGGTCATACAAATCCCGCACCGACGAGAAATACGGCAGGATAATCACCAAGTTCGTGAGGCAGCTGACCCATCCGACCAGGATAAGAGAGACCGAGCTGGGCGATCTGTTCAGCGACGTCATGAAGGATGCCCTCGGCGTGGACATATTCCTTATGGGCTCGGGCAGCATCCGCAACGAACAGCTGGGGCCGGTCGTCACCAAAAGGGATCTGCGCGAGTGCTTCCCGTACGACGATGAGGTCCACATGATTTATGTGACCGGGGCCCAGCTGAAGAGGATGCTGATGCGCATGCTCAGGGACGAGGTGTGGGAAGGCGCCCACTGCGAATTCTATCAGCTCTCCAGGGGCCTGCTGGTGGAGTACGATCAGGCCACCCGTTCCTATCTCAGATTCGAGTTCGAAGGCAAGCCTGTTGAGGATCAGGAGGTGTTCAGCCTGGGGCTCCAGCATTTCCACTTCCTGAACATGAAGGATTCCTTCGGCATCACCGTCGAAGAGGTCAGCGCGAACCGCAAGCCCCGCATAGTGTCCACTTCATGCACGCAGGTCATCGAAGAGGCGCTGCAGGCAGGGCAGCATCAGAATGCGGAAGGAAAAGGAAGGCTTATCCTGCACCTTCTATGATTTTAATGAGGGCTTATGCCCTCTTTCATCGTAAATATGATTCAGGCCGGGCGTCGCGGCAAATCGCGGACAGTTCCCGGATCAGATGGGTGCCAGGGTGTTGGCGAGGAGCACAATGACGATCGCCGCGATGGCGAGTCCTATGACGGTTCTGGGGCTTACCTTGAGGCCTTTGTCGTCTTCGGTATCGAAGTACCTCATAAGACCCGCGGATGACTGGAATCCTGTGTCGTTTTTCTTGGACGCCATGTTCACCCCCATCAAACGATGCTTATATAATCTTTTGTCGGGCCGCTGCGGGCCATAATTACCGAAAATCTCTTTTATAAGAGACAGATAGTGGCGCCCGATTATTATGCACTGGGCAGAGGTCATCGCGGAGAACATAGCCGATAACTGCGACAATCCAGTTATCGCTACGGGCATCAGCCCCACCGGGATCATACACGTGGGAAGCCTGAGGGAGCCGATCACCGGCGAGGCGGTCCGCAGCGCCGTGGAATCCAAAGGGAAAAAGGCCAGGCTCATCTATCTCATCGATTCTTTCGATCCTCTCAGGGAGTGCTATCCGTTCCTGCCCGAAGAATATGAGAAATACGTCGGGATGCCGATCTCCAGGATCCCGTGCCCGTGCGGGAAGCACAGGAATTACGCGCACCACTTCGTCCAGCCCTTCCTGGATGCCGTCAAGTCCTTGGAGATAAACTGCGAGGTCATATGGACCCACGAGCTGTATTCCGAGGGGAAGTTCACCAAGTGCATAGACGACGCGATGACAAAAAGGGATGACGTCATCAGGATTCTCCACGAGGTCACCGGGAAGGAGGAGAACAGGAATTACGCCCCGTTCAAACCTGTCTGCGAGAAGTGCGGCAGGTTCGCCGACCCCGTCCTGGATTCCTACGAGTTCCCTACGGTGGAGTACTACTGCAAATGCGGGTTCCACGGCTTCTGCGACATCAGAACCGGGGAGGGAAAGCTCACCTGGAGGCTGGAATGGCCCGCCAAGTGGACCATATTCGGCACTTCCGCCGAGCCTTTCGGGAAGGACCATGCCGCCGCCGGCGGTTCCTACGATTCCGGGAAGAGGATCGTATCCGAGATCTACGGCGGCAACGCCCCCATACCTATCCCATACGAATTCGTCCAGCTCAAGAACGGAGGGGGCGTAGTCCAGATGCACAAATCCAAAGGGTGCCCCGTCACCGGCCTGGACGCCATCCAGATGACCCCTCCGGAGGTCCTCAACTACATGTTCCTCAGGGTGCTGCCTTCCAGGACCATCGACTACGACTACGGCATGGGGATACTGGACATGGCCGACGAGTACGACAGGATGGAGGCGAAGTATTTCAGCGGGGTATTCAAGGAATCCGAGGAGAATTCCGTCAAGGCGTATGAGATCGCCCAACACAACCACGTCCCCGCGAGCATGCCCGTCCAGGTCCCGTACAGGCATCTGGTCAGCATAGTTCAGATGACCTCCAATTTCAAGGAGGCTCTGGACGTCCTCTCCAGGAACACCAGCTTCCAGGGCGCAACCGACGACGACATCAAGAGGATCTGGCGCAGATGCGACTGCGTCAAATACTGGCTCAACGGATTCGCGCCGGACGCGGTCAAATTCACCGTCCTCCAGACCGTCCCGAATTCCGGGGAGATCACCATGAACGAGAAGGTGTTCTTCCAGGCCCTGATAGAGAGGATGAACGACTGCAGCTGGACCGCAGAGGAGATCAACGACATCATCTCCGAGAAATCCAAGGCCACGCCTCTCGGCTCCAAAGGCGCCTACGCCGCTCTGTACAGGATCTTCATCGGAAAGGACAGAGGCCCGAGGCTGGGATTCTTCCTTTCGAGCCTGGACAAGAAATTCGTCATAAACAGGCTGGTCCAGGCCAGCGTCTGAAACCCATGGGCCTCAGGGCCCTTATTATATTATATGTGGCGATTCCCCTGCCATGGACAGAGGGATGATTTATCTGGCGGCTTTCGTCGCGGGCTTCGCCGTTATGCTCATCGCCGGCGCGGCTTACATGGTGAATTCTATCGGCACGTCCATCCCGTTCATCATAGGGATGGTCATTATGATCGCCGGATACGTCATGATGGCGATGGAAGGCAGAAAACAGGCGGCGAGGCGATCCCGTGCCGGCGCTGAACGCGGACATAATGTATCTGTTCTTCGAGTCGGCGAACATGCATCGCTGGAACGACCACATCCGCCCGCTGGACCTGACCGAACTGGACAAGCAGGCCCACAAGGCGGCCATAGCCTGGGTTCTGGGGAAGACCGAGGAGAGCGCCGGGAATCCGGTCTCCTGGAGGAAGATCATCGAGCACACGATTTTCTCGTTCATACAGAGGTCGGTCCTCACGGATCTCAAGCCCCAGGTGTTCTACAAGATAACCCAGGAGAAATCGGAGGAGGTGAACGCGTTCATCATGTCCGAGATCCGCCGCGCCGTTCCCGATTTCGACCCGGAGCTGCTGTCGCGCTTCGAGGCTTTCCTCCGTTCGGACCAGAGCTCTCTGGAGGATGACATCGTCCGCGCCGCGCACTATCTGGCCACCCGCTGGGAGTTCGACCTGATCTACGAATCCAACCGCTCTCTGTACGGCATAGGCCAGACCCGCAAAGAGATCTCCCAGCAGATAGGGCAGTTCATCCATCTCAAAGGGGTGAGCGAGATCCTGGCCGAAGGCCACCCATATGATTTCATCGATCTCGTGGGGCAGCTCAGATTCCAGCAGCGCTGGGCGAGGACCCCCCGCATCCCGCGGACCACCGTCCTCGGGCATTCGCTGATGGTGGCTGACGCCATGTATCTGGCCGATGTCGACGCCAAGGAAGACGACAGGACCGCCTATAACGACTTCTACACGGCATTGTTCCACGATCTTCCCGAGGTGCTCACCAAAGACGTGATTTCTCCTATAAAGGCCAGCATAGGCGGCCTGGAGGGGATTCTGCAGGACTATGAGCACGAGCAGATCGACAACGTGATCATGCCCCTTCTGAACCCGGACTGGAGGGACGAATTCAGGTTCATGGTCTACGATCCGTTCCATGACGACGATGGCGGAAGATTCGGCAGGAGGAAAGGATATGACATCAAGACCTGCGATCTTTTCGCCGCATACATGGAAGCGATGATATCCCGCAGCTACGGGGTGACGTCGAATTCGCTCAGCCAGGGGGAGGCGCAGCTCCGCGAGAAACTTATGGGAAGGAAAGGTTTGGATGCCAAGGCCCTCGTGGAAGGCCTCGGCAGAATAAGGATCTGAGCTCAGCGCCTGCCGATCGTTTCCTGGCCTCTCATGTAGGGCCTGAGGACTTCGGGGACCGTCACGGTGCCGTCCTTGTTCTGGTAGTTCTCCAGGATGGCGACCATGGTCCTGGGCAGCGCGAGCCCGGATCCGTTGAGGGTGTGGACGAACTCGCTCTTGAGGTGCGGTTCGGGCCTGTATTTGATCCTGGCTCTCCTGGCCTGGAAGTCGGTGAAGTTGGAGCACGAGGACGCTTCCAGCCACGCATCCTTTCCGGGGGCGTAGAGCTCGAGATCATAGCATTTGGAGCATGAGAAGCTCATGTCCCCGGTGCACAGCAGAAGCACCCTGTACGGGAGCCTGAGGCCGTTGATGATGTCCTCCGCGTTCTTCCTGAGCTCTTCGAGCCTCGCATAGGAGTTCTCCGGCAGGACGAAGTTGACCATCTCCACCTTGTTGAATTCGTGGACCCTGATTATTCCCCTGGTGTCCGCGTGCTTGCCGACTTCGCGCCTGAAAGACGGGAGGTATGCGGTGTAATAGATGGGGAGCTGGGATTTCTCCAGGATCTCGTCCTGCAGCAGGTTGGTGACGGGGACCTCGGCGGTGGGGTTCAGGAACATGTCGTCCCTTTCCAGATAATACATGTCATCCTTGAGGTTGGGATACTGGCCGGTCCCGATGACGGCGTTCTTGTTCACGATCACCGGAGGGAAAAGCTCGGTGTATCCCTGGTCCTGGTGCATGTCGAGGAAATAGTTGATCAGAGCGCGTTCGAGCCTGGCTCCGTCGCCTTTCAGGCAGTAGAACCCGCTTCCGGCGACCTTGGTGCCGCGCTCGAAGTCGATGATGTCCAGGTCCTCTCCGATCTCCCAGTGCTCCTTGGGCTCGAAATCGAATTTCCTTCTCTCTCCAGCTTCGTAGACCACGACGTTGTCGTTCTCATCTTTGCCTATGGGGACGGATTCGTGGGGGATGTTGGGGATATTGAGGACGCATTCCTGTCTGATCCCCTCCAGCTCCGCCATTCTGTCGTCGTTTTTCTTGATGCTCTCGGAGACCTCGCGCATCTCGGCGATCTTGGCGTCTTTCTCGTCTCCCTTGGGCATCTTGGAGATCTGAAGCGACACTTCGTTCCTGATCTTCCTCAGGCGGTTGTTCTCTCCGGTGAGATCCCTCCACTCCTGGTCGGCGGCAAGGAATCTGTCCAGGATGGCGTCGTCCTTGTTCCTGTTCTTCAGCATCGACCTGATTCTCTCAGGCTCCGATCTAATCACGTTGACATCAAGCATCTGAGCACCCTCGGAATTTCTTCTGGCACAGGGAATTCCATGTCCTTCTGTCCGTGAGGACTATGACCCCTCCGCGGACGTCCACGGCGACCGAATCCGTAGCTTCTTCTATGCTTGCGGCGATCGCTTTGGCGTCTTCGTCCCTGGACAGGATTTTGATCTTTATCAGGCGGTTCTTTTTGAGCTGGTTCTTTATCTCTTCGAACAGCCCCTCGTCGAGCCCGTCCTTTCCGACATGGACGGTAGGGCTCAGATCGTTGGCCCTCCTCATGAGCTCCTTTCTTGCGTCCTTTTCCGTCATTTCCTTTGCTCCTTCAGATATGGCATGCGCTTTATTGCGCCGCATTTCCCGCATGTGGATATCACTCTGTGATCCGACAGCCTGACGGTGCAGTTTATGCCGGGCATCATCGGCAGGAGGCAGCCTTTGCAGAAAGGCCTGTCCTTCGGCATCCTCACGCGGGTCTTCATGCCGATGGCCCTCGCGATCCCCACGTATCTGCGGGCGCGGTCGTCTTTCCCGGCGCGTACCGCCTCTTCTGAGAGGTCGAGCAGACGCTTTATGCGCTCTGTGCCGATTTCGGACAGATTCTTCTGGGAAAGGTGCCTTTTCGACATGGCAAACAGCCTTGCCGACGGCGCATAAGCTATAAAAAGGGTTGCCGGGCGGGCTTATGCCGTCGGCTCAGCTCTATCGGCAGGAAAGACAGCAGGATATCCCTGGTCTCTTTCTCTTCGCCCTCGAATTCCTTGTTGCTTTCGGCGTATTGCTCCCAGAGGAATGCGAAATAATCGTGGAACGCGCATATGCAGTCGTCCCATGACTGCTTCGCGATTTCGATGCCCAGAGGCGGATAGGACAGTTTCCACATTTTGGTGGACGGGACATAGGAAGGCAGCGCTTCCACCGCGTTGACCAGGGGGATGTCTTTGTGGGGAGTTATTATCCTGCGGAAAGGTATCGCCAGGATCGGTTCGAAGCTCTCGACGGCGCCCAGGGCGAGCATCTTGCCCGCATAGTTCCTGCTTACGCTGCCGCGCACCCAGATGATCCCCATCTTCGATGCCTTTTCGGCCCCTTTTGCCGCATCCTTGGACAGCGTCATTGGGATGTCATTGCGGGAGTTCCTGAACGTCCAGTGCCCTTTGAATTTGGGGTCGGACGATACGTTCCCGATGGCGACCCAGCTGCAGGAGCCGCTTATGACGTGTTTCGACAGCTTCTTGCGGTCCAGATTCCTGAATTCGCTCTGGGAGTCGGGCGCCCCATATTTCAGTACATATCCTGATATATGCTCTGCAAGCGCGATGAGGTCGGAAGCCACGGCGCTGCGTTCGAAGGGGTCCTTGAAGTTGTCCTCCATCCATGTCCCTATTGCCCCCGTGCCGAGGAAATCCAGCGTATTTCTCAGTATGCCGAGGGCATCCTCCATGATCGACTCGGACCCCTTTCCGGCATCGGATCCGACTCCGCCGTCCGAAGGTCCGCCGATTCTCAGCGTGAATTTATCGAGCAGCTCGTGCGGTATCTCGTTCTGGAGCCACATCTCGGATCTTATCATGGATCTTCCGATGTCGGTGATCAGTTTTTGGACGTCAACCATGATCTGTCCTGCCACTGCTATAGGGACTCTCCTGTCCTCGCCCTCCGAAACGACGCTGAAATCGAACTGCTGCATCGCCAAGGTAATCGCCGATTGACTAATTATCATTGGCGGTCCGGTTCCGGGCAGAGGCGGTCCGGAGCGTCTCAAAGAGGTTTATTCTGCCATTTTATCTGACGAAACTCTTATATTGGGGTTGATATTCAGCACCTCATTAGTCAGGGCAGCAGCTCTCTGATATGCAGGCTGCCGACCTATGACGCATTCCAATCAAGGTGGTTTAAATGGTTAGAAAGCCCGCATCTATGTACAGGCAGATCAAAGGACAGGCATACACCCGCCGCGAATACATGGGAGGAGTCCCTGCGAGCAGGGTAAGCCAGTATGAGATGGGAAACCTCAGAGGAGATTTCCCCGTCATTCTGACCCTGAGGGTGGAGAACCGCGTCCAGGTCAGGCACATCTCCATCGAAGCAGGCCGTATCGCAGCCAACAAGGTGCTCAACTCCCAGGCTGGAACGGCAAACTACCACATGACCGTGAGGGCATACCCCCACGTCGTGCTCAGGGAGAACAAATTGGCTACCGGCGCAGGAGCGGACCGTGTTTCCAGTGGAATGCGCCAGGGATTCGGCAAAACTGTGGGGACTGCGGCCAGGCTCGAGCGCAACCAGGCGATCCTGACCGTTCGTGTGCCCGCCGAGAAAGCTGCCGTCGCCAAAGACGCTCTCTGGAGAGCCTCCATGAAGTTCCCCTCCCCCTGCTACATCGACGTGGAGAAAGGGGCCGAACTCATCAGGTAAATGTTCGATTTCGAACTGGACCGCGCTTCGGCGTGGATAAGCGGCGGAGGTTATTCTTCCGTCGCCCTCCAGCTTCCCGAAGGCCTAAAGGTCAGGGCGGCGGAGATTTCTGAGAAACTGTTTTCCGCCACCGGCGCAGAGATCATTATTGCAGGCCGTCCGTGCTATGGTGCCTGCGATGCCATGGATTATAAGGGGGTAGCCGACGCGCTCATCCATTTCGGGCATTCCCCAATACCTTCCCAGGGCGAAGACCCGAATGTCCTGTATATAGAGGCCCGTTCGGACGCGGAGATCGACGGATCCGTGATGGATAAGCTGGAATCCCTCCCGAAAAAGGTCGGGCTTCTGGCGACCGTCCAGTATCTGGGCCTGCTTCCCAGGATGAGGGCTCTTCTGGAAAGTTCCGGGAGGGAGGTCCTCATCGGGGAAGGGGACAGGCGCATATGCCATCCCGGGCAGGTATTGGGATGCAACTGCACCGCAGCCGAATCGGTATCCGACGGAGCCGACGCATTTCTTTTCATCGGCGAGGGCGACTTCCATCCTCTCGCGGCGGCTTTCGGAATGAGGCAGCAGGTCATGGTGCTGAATCCCGTGACCGGGGAGGTACGCGACATGGCCGAGGCCAGGGACAGGATCCTCAGGAAGAGGTTCGCGGCGATACAGAGGGCCGCCCAGGCGCAGACATTCCTGGTGATCGTGTGCTCCAAAACAGGCCAGAACAGGTCCGAGGACGCTTCCAGGATAACCGGCATGCTGCGTTCGCACGGCAGGACGGCTTTCAAAGTCGTCATGGAGGAGATCAATCCCATGTCGCTGATGGCCTACAGGGTCGATGCATACGTGAATACGGCATGCCCCCGCATAGCGATGGATGATTCCGCAAGATACGAGCGCCCCATGCTGACCATCCCCGAGGTCGAAGTGCTTCTGGGGGAAAGGGAGTGGGACGGCTACGAGTTCGACCAGATCCGCGCCCCCCGGACCGTCTGATTGGCTTGTTTTTATAGGTGAAATATTATAGGCCGGGCATGTTCACAACCGAGACGCTTCTGAATTCGGATCTTCCGAAGGTCCGCGTAGGCATAGGCCGCGGAACGGAAAGAGGATGCATAGAGAGAAGCGTTGCCGCCATGGATAGGTATGACATAACGGTCTATGACGATCCCGGCGAGCTCACCGATGATTTCATATCCGGAAACCTGGAGGCTGCGATACGCGGGGACATGTCTTCTTCCGTCCTTCTGCCGATGGTCAGGGACGGCCTCGGACTCAAGCGCCTGGAAAGGGCGGCGTTCATGGAGCCCCACGGCAAGAAGATGTTCATACTCGCGCCCGTCGGCATCGACGAAGGTTGGAAGGACGACCAGAAATACGGCATCGCCAAGCGCTCTGCCGATCTGGCCAGGAAAGTCGGCATGGGCACTAAAATCGGGATAATGTCCGGCGGAAGATGCGAGGACGTCGGAAGGTGCCAGGTAGTGGACAAATCCATAGAGAGCGCCCGCAAAATAGCCAAAAGGCTCTGCGACAGCGGTTATGACGCATATCACTGCCAGATCCTCATAGAGAACGCCGTCGACGAGGCAGATATAATCATCGCTCCCGAAGGGATAACCGGGAACATAATCTTCAGGGCCCTCCATTTCATCGGAGGCGTGAATGCGCTGGGCGCCCCGGTCATCAATACGGACAGGGTTTTCATAGATACGTCCCGCGCCAAGGTCGATTACAGGGATTCTCTGGCTCTTGCCATGGTTCTCACGGAGGATTGAACATGCTTCTGGAGATAGACGGAGGATATTCCGGGATCAGGTTTTCCGCATGCCATTTCATTCCCAGGCACGAGAAGTGCTCCAGGCTCCACGGCCATTCGTACATAGTCCGCCTCAGATTGGAGGGAGACAACGGCCAGGACGGCATGATAATGGATTTCGTCGTGCTGAAGAAGGCCCTCAGGTCCATGATCGACGAGATGGACCACAGGACGCTTCTGCCGGCGGGATCACGGGAAGTCAGCATCAGAGAGGAAGGCGGTTCGGTCGAAGTCGTGAACGGATGCAAAAGATACGTTTTCCCGAAGGAAGACGTCGCTCTGCTCGACGTCCCGACCACGACCGCGGAGGAGATGTGCAGGATGATGGCCAAGCGTCTGGTCAGAGACATAGATTTCCCTTCCAATGTCCGTTCCGTATCGGTCGGCCTCGACGAGGAGAGAGGCCAGACGGCCTGGTACACGGAGGAAATCAGATGAAAGCGGTGGTCCTCCTTTCCGGGGGATTGGATTCCACGACTACGCTCGCCCAGGCCATCGCAGATGGCTGCGAGCCCACCGTCCTGAGTTTTAGATACGGCCAGAGGCACACCAAAGAACTGGTCTCCGCCGAGAACGTATGCAGATACTACGGGATCCCGCATGTGGTCATAGACATCGACCTGAGCTCGTTCCGTTCGGCTCTCACCCGCCCGGACATCGACGTCCCCATGGACCGCGAAGGCGAGCTGGACAAAGACATACCCATCACATATGTCCCGGCCAGGAACATTGTGTTTCTGAGCATCGCCGCCGGGCTCTGCGAGTCCATAGATGCGGACAGGATATACATAGGGGCCAATGCCGTGGATTATTCCGGATATCCGGACTGCCGCCCCGAATTCTTCGAAGCGTACGAGGATATGATCGGCAAAGGGACCAAAGCCGGAGTCGAAGGGCATCCGATAAGGATCATGACCCCGATAATGCACGATTCCAAGGCCGACATAGTCCGCAGGGGCAAGAGACTGAATGCTCCCCTGCATCTCACATGGTCGTGCTACAACGGGGGAGAGAAAGCCTGCGGGCACTGCGATTCCTGCCGCCTCAGGCTCAAAGGCTTCGCCGAGGCCGGATATAAGGACGAGATCGAGTATGAAGATATGCGAGATCTTCAGGTCCATACAGGGCGAAGGCCTGATGATGGGGATACCGACGACCTTCGTCAGGACCGTCGGCTGCAATCTCCGGTGCTCATGGTGCGATACGCAGTATTCCATGTCCGGCGGGACCGAGATGTCTCTGGACGATATCATGGGTGCTGTGGAAGGCTCCAGGCACGTCTGCGTGACCGGAGGGGAGCCGATGATCCAGCCGGAAATGCCAGAGCTCCTGCGCAGGATGGTGTCGGCTGGCATGCAGATCGTCCTGGAGACCAACGGGGCCACCGATCTTTCCCAGGTCCCGGACGATCCGCTCGTTCTGATAAGCATGGACATCAAGTGCCCCTCGTCAGGGATGTCCGATAAGATGCTGGCCGGCAATCTGAGATTCCTTTCGGAGAAAGACCAGATCAAGTTCGTGGTCAGGGACGACGCCGATTTCGATTTTGCCGTCCGTTTCCTGGAGGATAACCCCACGGATGCGAACCTGATCTTCGGCCCGGTCGGAGGCACCGGCAGACTGGAGTGGCTGGTCTCCCGCGTCCTGGATTCCGGGCTGGAAGCCAGGGTTCTGCCCCAGCTCCATAAGATAATATGGGGAGACCGCAGATCGGTCCGATCTCCCCCGCATAGTTTCTCACTGGATCAGGCGCAGGAACCCGCCGACTTTAAGGAAGGTGTGCCCGAGAAGGTTCCCGAGCGATGCCGCAAGGACGTTCCCATGGGCGTCCTGGAATTTCACGCCGTAGAAGGCGTTGTCCCCGACCATAGAGAGGCCGTCCGAGAACGCGACGGATCCGAGGGATTTGCATCCGGAGAACGCGCTGGTCCCGATGTATCTGACGGATTTGATGTCGATCTTCTCCAGCGATTTGCATCCGGTGAATGCCCATCCTTTGATTTTGTATGCGGAAACCGATGCGGACGCGAGCGATACGCATTTCGCGAAGGATTTGGATCCGACCTCGCCCAGGCTGTCCAGATTCACCGTTTTCAGCGAGCCGCAGTCGTAGAAAGCTCTGTCCCCCAGGGACGAGACATTCCTGAGGTCCGCATTCGCCAGGGATCTGCATCCGGAGAACGCGCTGACTCCGATGGATACGGCCGAGGAGAGCCCCATCACCGTCATGGAGGCGCATCCGGTGAACGCCCAGTCGCCTATGTGCACTGGCGAACCGGAAACGGCTCTGAGCGCGGAGCAGTTGGCGAAAGCTTTGAGCCCGATGTCGGAGACTCTTCCCAGATCGGCGACGGCCAGTTTGGAGCATCCGTAGAACGCTTTCGTTCCGATCGAAGTGACCGCGACATCGGTTCCTTTGACAGATATGCTGGCCGGAATCGTGACGGACGTCGGATCACCGGAATATCCCGTCACCGAAGCGGAAGATCTCCCCGTCAGAGTGAACGACAGGCTGCCGACAGAAACTTTGTCTCCCGCTTTGGGCAGGTCCCTCAGCGTTTTCCCTTTCAGCTCCTGCGCCGTGTGCGCGACGGCTTTTCCGTTGTCGCCTGCGAACGTCGTGCCGTAGAAGGCGTTGCTGCCCACATGGGACAGGTTCTTCGAGAACACGGCGCTCCAGAGCCCGCATCCAGAGAACGCGCTGGCGCCTATGTATTCGGTGTTCGACAGGTCTATCCTCTTCAGCGAAGCGCATCCCAGGAACGCCCATCCGTCTATCTTCTTGGCGGAAAGCGTCACGGACGACAGGGAAGCGCATTTCGCGAAGGCTTTGGTCCCCACTTCCTGCAGACCGTCCAGATTCGCCGATCTCAGCGACGAGCATGCGTAGAACGCTTTCTCGCCCAGGGACGCGAGGTTTCCCGAGAGTTCCGCGGCGGCAAGCCTGTGGCATCCGGAGAACGCGCTGGTTCCGATGCTTTCCGCAGAGCGGATGTCGGCGTAGGACAGAGACGTGCAGTTGAGGAACGCCCATCCGCCTATGTTCTGGGCGCCGGGGAAGCTCGCATATGTAAGCGATGCGCAGCTGGCGAAAGCTTTCACGCCTATCTGTTTAACGCTGGCGCCGGCTTTCACGGATGTTATGCCGGTTTCCATGAACGCTTTCTCGCCGATCCCGGTCACGGTGTAGCTGCCGAACATGTGCGACACCGAAGAAGGTATCTCGATTCCGCCGGAGATCCCCAGCTTGCATCCGGAAACGATCGCGGTGCCGGGCCCCGTGACGGAATAGCGTATGTCTCCCGAAGTGAAAGACGATACCTGCGGCGCGGCTCCGCTGCCTCCCGCTATGTAGCTGACGCTCACGGTGCTGTTGACGTATCTGTCGAGGAAACCGAGGGACGCGTACTTCGAGGAGGTGTAGACGTTCAGATCGGCGGAGACTTCCTTCCTTGTTCCGGCGTCGTATCCGATGTAGAAAGAGTAATTCTCGATTTTGCAGCCGTCTTTCGGCTCGAAAAGCAGGTGCTCCAGGTTTTTGCATCCGTAGAACGCATAGTATCCGATGCGGGACACGGACTTTCCGATTTTGGCGTATTCCAGCGAGGAGCAGCCGTAGAAAGCGCGGTCGCCTATCGATTCCGCTGAATCCGGCATGGAAATCGAAGACAGGGACGAGCACCCGCTGAAGGCCGATTCCCCTATGGTTCTGACGGAGTTCCCGAGGCTCACCGAAACCAGATGGGAGCATCCGGTGAAAGCTCCGATCCCGATGGACGTCACAGTATTGGGCATGGAATAGGTGGCAGCGGTCTTCGCCTGGGGATACATGAGCAGGGTCGTCCCGCCGCGCGTCATCAGGACGCCGTTTGGAGACGAATAATTCGCATTCTCGGGGCTCACCGAGAAAGATGAGATTCCGGTGCAGCCCTCGAACGCATGCTCCCTTATGGTGCTCACCAGGCCGGGGATATGGACAGATGAGACCAGCGGACAGCCGGAAAACGCGTATGAGCCTATGGTCCTCACGGATTTCCCGAGAGATATGCTTCTGACCGAGGAGCACCCGTCGAACGCATGGTTTCCGATGGAAGTGACCGAATCCGGGATGCCGGCCGATGCCAGCGAGACGCATCCGTAGAAGGCAGAATCTGCTATCATGGTTACTGAATTCCCTATCGTCGCGTAGGCCAGGGATTCGCAGACGCTGAATGCGGACGTGCCGATGCGCGTCACGGAATCCGGGATCCTGATTCCGGACAGGGTTTTGCATTCGAAGAACGCGTAATCACCTATGGTTCTCACGCCGTAGGGTATGTCAATGTGGTTCAGGGAAGAGCATCTGCTGAAGGCGTAATTGCTGATCGCCGCGACCGAGCCGGGGATGTTGGCCGAAGCCAGCGAGGAGCATCTGCTGAAGGCATAGCTTCCGATGCTGGACACGGAATCCGGAATGGCTATGGACGCAAGGCTGGCGCATCCGTAGAACGCGTAATCGCCGATGGTCCGCAGGGATCCGGGCAGAACCGCTGTCCTCAGCGAGACGCATCCGCTGAAGGCGTGGGCCCCGATCGCCGCCACGGAGTCCGGGATCGTTATGGACGTCAGGCTGGGGCATCCGTTGAACGCATGGTATTCTATGCTGACCGCGGAAGCGGGCATTCTGACGTATCTCAGAGAATCGCATCCGTAGAACGCGTATCCTCCGATGGTCCTCACGGAATCGCCTATTATGACCGAGGTAAGCGAATCGCAGTCGTCGAAAGCGTAGCTTCCTATCGACGTTATCACGTAGGTTCTGTTCCCTGCCGTGACCGAGGACGGGATTTCGAGCGTTCCGGAGGGCTTCTCCAGATAACCTACCGCCGCGGCGGAGGTCCCGTCCGCGCTGCTGTATTCCAATCCCCCGCAATGGAAGGAAGTCGCTCCGTCGGTCTCTGCTGCCGACGAGAATAGCACTGCCGCCAGCAGAGCCGCCAAAACGGCGGCCAGGATCAGGCGGTCTGCGTATTTCCTCAGATGTTCCGTGGCGTTCATCGCGATCCGGGACCCGTATCGCATTCAAATGAATTAAGGGTTGGGTGCGGGAACGCTTTCAGCCATCGGAAACGTATGGAGGAGGAAGCGCCGGTCAGGCGTCCCCCATCCTTTCCAGCCGCCTCATGAAATCGCGGACGCATTCTTCGACGGTCCCGTCCTCGTCGGCGAAAACGCGGATGCCGGCTTTCTGGAGGATCTGCACCCCATGCATTCCGATCCCTCCGGTGAGGACGGCGTCCACGCATCCCAGCGACACTATGGCTTCCGCCACGGCGACCCCCGCACCCGACGGGGAATCCATGAATTCGTTGGCGATGACCCTGTAGTCCAGGGTATCCGAATCCACGAGAAGGAAAAACGGGGCATGCCCGAAATCGTCGGCTACGTACGAATCCAGGCTTTCCCCTTCGGCGACGGCTATGATCTTCATTCTACCGTCTTGATGACTTTGTCCGCGATTTCTTTGAAAGCTTTGGCGGACGGCGAATCGGGGTATCCGAGCACTATGGGCACGCCCTTGTCTCCGGAATCCACTATGCCCGGCTCGATCGGGATGCGCCCGAGGAACTGCGCGTTCATCTCTTTGGCGGTGGCCTCCCCTCCCCCGGTCTTGAAGATGTTCGTGATCTCGCCGCAGTGGGGGCAGACGAATCCGCTCATGTTCTCTATGATTCCGATGATCGGGATTTTGGTCTCGGCACCGAACACCAGGGATTTCCTGCTGTCAAGAAGGGCGACGTCCTGCGGCGTGGTCACTATGATCATGCCGTCGGCCTTGGGGATGAGCTGGACTATCGAAATCGCCTCGTCTCCGGTTCCCGGGGGCATGTCTATGACCAGGTAATCGAGTTCCCCCCAGTTCACATCCTCGATGAACTGCTTGACGGCGCCCATCTTCACGGGTCCGCGCCACATGACGGGGGTATCCTTGCTCTGGAGAAGGAACGCAAGGGACATCAGCTTGATGGACGGAGGGATCTCCACGGGTATGAGCTTCCCGTCCTCGACGTTGAGCTGATCATCTTCCGCGGCGAACATCTTGGGGATGTTGGGTCCGGTGAGATCCAGGTCCATTATCCCGGTCTTGTATCCTTTCATCGAGAGAGTCATCGCAAGGTTGGACGAGACGGTGCTCTTTCCGACCCCTCCTTTCCCGCTCATAACGATGATGACATGTCTGATGTTCCTCAGAGTGTCCTGAAGGGCTGTCTCCTCCTGTATGCTCTCCTCAGTAAGCATCGGCTGCGGCATTTCAATTACCTCTGGCCCCCAATGCGCGACGCATCTTTTAAGATTGCTGGGTGTTTCCTGCGCAATGTTGTTCTATTCTCACCGACATTCTCTATCCATGGGAAAGAAAACGGTTGGCGAGATAATGATCAAGGACGTCCGCTACGTCGGGCCCAGCATGACCGTGGAGCAGGTGAGGCAGGAGCTCCTGAAATCCAATTTCCATGGGTTCCCCATAGTGGAGAACGGGTATCTGCTGGGTTTCGTCACGGCCAAAGATCTTCTCAAATACATAGACCGGTCGAACGAGATGATCCGCAAGGTCATGACGATGAAGTCGTTCACGGCATCTCCGAACATGGCCCTGTCGGACGCCACCCGCCTGATGTTCCGCTACGGGCTCAGGAACCTGCCGGTGGTCGACGAGAACAGGAAGATCGTCGGGATAGTGTCGAACATCGACATCGTGAGGTCCCAGATAGAGGAAGGGAAGGAGCACAAGGTTGCTACGGTCAAGACTTTCCTGGAGAAGCAGTCCGGGATGACGATGAAGATGCTCGAGGACCAGAACATCCCCATCGACGAGATCATACCCACCCAGAAGGAGGTCTACAACGACGAGCTCCAGGGCAGGCAGTACGAGCTCAAGAGAGGCCTGAACGAGTCTCTGATAATGATCAAGAGGCGCAACGGGTATCTTCTCGTCGACGGCCACCACAGGGCCATGGCGGCCAAGCTGCTGGGATATAAGACTGTCAAAGCGATCGTCTTGGTGCCTTCGGATCTGGATTACAAGCTCGGCCTGGAATCCACCGCCAGCAAATGGGGCCTCAGGAACCTGAATGACGTCAGGATCATCGAGAACGAGATGCATCCTTTCATGGAGGAGGCGACTCTCCTGCTGCCTTCCGAGATGGCCGAGACCATAAACAAAAGGCTGCTGGATATGATGGCCGAGTCCGAATCCAAGAAATAAAAGCATTAAAAAAAGGGGGATCCCTCCCCCGCCATTGTTTTTAGAGCTTGTTCCTGAGGTTCCTCAGATCCCTGAGGATGATCTTCTGCTCAGCGGAGGCGATGATCCTCTTGGTCTTGACGAAGGTGTCGGGGTTCAGGGAGATGCAGTCGATCCCCTGCTCCACCAGGAACTCCGTGAATTCGGGGTATACGGAGGGGCCCTGGCCGCAGATGCTCACGAACTTGCCGTTCTCGTGGGCGACCTTGATCAGCTGGGCGATGGCCCTCTTGACGCCTTCGTTCCTCTCG
>JAEEGL014706584.1_pt1 | contig 32015 bp, 33 predicted proteins | sample 9134231 | NCBI WGS metagenome assembly JAEEGL01 (sample SAMN16246548, study PRJNA631951) | gut metagenome | biome: gut microbiome; feature: rumen; material: fiber-attached | host: Bos | place: Iran: Karaj | collected 2018-10 | reverse complement strand
CCTTTCTGATATAATTTTTGTTTTATTTTATACTCCAATTCATTTCCTTCATACTTTCTAGATAAACTTTTATATATTTTATTATATTCTCTTTCATAAGTTTCTTTATCTACTCTAAAATTGTATTTAGAGATTTCTTCTTTAACAATAGTTGTATAATAACCCAAATTAATAACATTAGAAATAATCTTGTTTTTTAGAATAATACCAGCTTTAGTTCTATTACTCTTAATAAGTTTATCTATAATTTTATTAATTCTACTTCTTTGTAATTCATCATCAAACACTTTAATATTTTCATCAATAATAGATTCATCTATTCCTTTTTTTATTAATTCACTTTTAATTTTATAAGGTCCCCAATTAGTAGTAATAATTTGATTATTAATATAACTAATACAATAATTCTTATCATTTAAATAGCCTTGACTAATTAAATTATCTATTACTTTATCAATAATATCTTTATCATATTCTTTATTATAAAGATATTTTTTAGTTTCACTAACACTTTTATATTTAGAATTAAGACTTTTTAAAGTATTATAATAAGCTTCATAATAAGAATTATCCTCACGAATCTTAGGAAGCATCTGATCAGAAATATCTTTCTTTATTAATAATTCATATTTTAATATGATATCCTCATATAAAGTTAATTCAACATTATTTTCAAGTATTACTTTATATTTACCATTAGTTAACTTTTTATATTTCAATATATTCAAGTGAAATCACCCTAATAGTATTATAAACTAAAAAAAAAAGAAGATAAACCTCTTTATTTTTTTATAACATCTATCAGTTGTTCATTAACCTCTTCTAAGGCTCTACCAATATTTCTTTTACTTTTATACTTATTCTCAGGCATTTGTAAAAAACCAGTCTTAGAAATTTCTTTACTTCTATGTGCTGCGATTAAAACCAACTCATATTTAGAATCAACAATGTTAAGTAATTTATCTATAGATGGAAATATCAAAATATCACACTCCCTAATATAATAATAGTTTGTATTATTTTTATAATCAATTAAATTTACAAAATTAGACAAAAAAAACACTAAATATACATTTAGTGTTTAAATAATAAATAGAATAAATTCATGTAAAGCAAATAATATCAAGAGAATTACTAAAACAACAATAATTGTAATTACCTTTACTCTATTAGAAATCTTTTTATTTAATAGCACAAATATTCCTATCAAGAACAATACTATAGTTGAAACTATACTAGCAATACTAGCTACAGATGGTCCAGCTGGATTAAGCGGAACAGTAGTATTACTAGGATCAGGAGCTGGTCCATATAAAGAAGGTTGATCAATAATATCAAGAGCAAATCCATTCTTAATACCTAATATAAAACCACTAATACTAAATAAAATATTATTAAAAATTTTTTTCATAATAACCTCATTCCAATATACTACTTAAACATAACTTAGGTTCATTATTATCAAAATCCCAAGTATGTAAGGAATCACCTAGACAATATTTATAATTTTTACAACTTCCACACTTGCCTACTTTAAATTTGTTAATATCTCTATACCATTCAAATTTATTGTACCACACGTCAACAAAGTCATCAACGCGAACATTACCCTGAATTAATTCTTTACGCCTAGGTACATCAGGACAAACAAATATATCACCATTATATAAAATACTAGCAATAGTTAATCCTGCAAAGCAAAAGAATGAATAATCTCTAATAGTATTTTCTCTTTTCATTCCAAGAAAATGTGCACATCCATAAGTAATTTCAAATTGTGATTTATTTCTCTTTTCTTTCATAAAATCAAATAGTCTAATATAATCATCTTTATCCAACGCTAGTTTATTATTATCAATTGCTCTACCTATAGGATCCATATTAACTATTCTCCAAGAATCAACCTCTAATTCTTGCATCAATTTATACATATCATCTAATTCATCTATATTTAGTTTATTAATAACAGTAGTAATTTGAAAATTTCTTAAAAATTTTTCTTTTTGTAATTTTTTAATATTTTGAATAGTCTTTTTAAAAGCACCTTTAATACCTCTAAAATTATCATGAGATTTTTCCATTCCATCAATACTAATAGACATAGTTCTAAGTTGTGTATCCTTCATTTTCTGAATAATTTTATCATTAATTAACATTCCATTAGTAGTTATACCCCAACGAAAACCCAACTCATTACAAGCATAATCCATTACTTCAAACAAGTCTTCTCTAAGTAAAGGCTCTCCTCCTGTAATATTTAAAAGAATCTTTTTAGCATCCATTTTATCAGAAATAGATTTTAAACAATTCTTTATTTCTTCTGTAGTAAGTTCATCTTTAATCTTACAATTTTCTCCTGCCCTACTACCACAATGCTTACATTTAGCATTACATCTTAAAGTAGTTTCCCAAAACAAATTACGTAAATCAGGTTCTTTTGTTAATTTTAATTTCTGATTATAAATTAATTCACCTTTCCCATAGTTAATTATTTCTTTTATCATATAATCACCTAGAAAGGCATTTTAAAATTACCATTAGAAATTTGCTTCATCATCTTCTTCATTTGTTCAAATTGTTCCAATAATTTATTTACTTCTTGAACAGAAGTACCACTACCTTTAGCAATTCTAGTTTTTCTACTAGCCTTAATAATATTAGGATTGCGTCTTTCTTCAACAGTCATAGATAAAACAATTGCTTCTATTCTACCCATTTGTTTAGGATCAACTTTAACTTGATCAAGTCCAGCTTTTCTTGCGCCAGGAATTAATTTAATTAGATTTTCAATAGGACCTAATCTTCTCATTTGTTTCATTGAAGATAAGAAATCTTCTAAATCGAATTTTCCTTGTTGCATCCTTTTAGCAGTTTTTTCAGCTTCTTTTTCATCAATAGATTCACTTGCTTTTTCAACTAAAGAAATTACATCTCCCATTCCAAGAATTCTTCCAGCCATTCTTTCAGGATCAAAAGTATCAAGTCCATCTAATTTTTCGCTAACACCAATAAACTTTATAGGAACGTTAGTTAAATGTCTAACAGATAATGCGACACCTCCTCGAGTATCACCATCTAATTTAGTTAAGATAACTCCAGTTAAACTTAATTTTTCATTAAATCCATTAATAACATTAATAGCATCTTGTCCCATCATAGAGTCTATAACAAGTAATGTTTCATTAACTTTAATATTATCTTGAATATTAATTAGTTCATCCATTAACTCTTCATCTATTTGTAATCTACCAGCAGTATCTATTAAAACATAATCAAAACCATTTTCTTTAGCATATTCTAAAGCATCTTTAACTATTTCTACAGGATCTTTCTTACCTTCTTCAAACACTTCAATATTAAGTTCTTTACCTAATTGCTTTAATTGATCTATAGCAGCAGGTCTATATATATCACAAGCTACTAATAAAGGTTTCTTCTTTTCTTTCTTTCTTAAATATAAACCTAATTTTGCTATAGTAGTTGTTTTTCCTGATCCTTGAAGACCAACTAACATTAATACACTAGGTTTTCCAGAAACATATAAAGGTGAAGAATCCCCTCCAAGTAATTCTACTAGTTCATCCTTAACTATTTTTACAAACATATCTCCAGGATTAATACTTTTCTTAACTTCAGTACCTAGAGCCTTTTCTTTAACAGAATTAGTAAATTCTTTAACTACTTTATAATTAACATCAGCTTCTAATAATGCAAGTCTAATTTCTCGCATCATTGAATCGATATTATCTTCTGTAATCATTCCATAACCCTTAATTTTATTAAGAGCGTTTTGTAGTCTATCACCTAAATCTTCAAACATAAAATCACCTAGTACTTATTATAACTGATTTTCTTGCAAAGAAAAAGTAGAAGATATACTTCTACTAATTGAAATCATCAAATCCATCATCACTATTGCTGTCATCACTATCATTATCTAGTGTTAACTCTTCACCATTATCTGCACCCTTAGCAGGTCCAAGTAATAATTCAGGTTCAGCAAAAGATTCATTAGAATTATTATTTACTAAACTAGCATTAGCCTCTTTTATACTTCCCATTGAAGGAGAACTAAATCCAAAAGATTGAAGATTATTTCCACTACCTTGGTTAGAACTACTAGATCCTCCCATATCAACTAATGGAACTCCTGTATCAGTTTTTGGCATATTGTTATCTTCCGCAACAGGAGTAAGTGATGGTTCATTAGAATTATCACCAGCATTAGGTGTATCAATTAAAGGTTGTTCAAGTTCAACAATTGGCTCTTGTGAAGCATTTCCTCCACCTACCAATGGAACTCCTGTATCTGTAGTAGGCATATTATTACCATTACCACCATTATTAGATCCTCCAATTAATGGCACACCAGTATCAGTAGTTGGAATAACATTACCTGTATTAGCATCTACATTATTATTTACATCAACTAATGGAACTCCTGTATCTGTAGTAGGTCCATTATTAGATGAATTATTATTAGTAGGATTTTCATTTAAAGCAACAAATTCATCTTGTTGAGGTTTTACTAAACTAACATCAGCATCTTGAATACCACCAATATTAAATCCAGTCTTCAAATCACTAGGAATTGTTGGATTTAAAGCAGAATTATTATTAATTGGAGCAGGAGTAGCACCTCTAACATTATTAGCACTCTTACCTTTCCAAATTTCAACTACATTAGCATTTCCACTCCATGGAGCAGGATTAGGCATTTCCATTCTAACTATTAAAGGAATTCTAAATCCTAAACCGAATCCTAAGCAAGTACCAGATTGTAAAGTTTTTTGCTTTTCAACTATTTCATCACTAATATTAGGAACCATCTTTCTAATGTATTCAACATCTACAGGGTGGTTCATCTTAAATATTAAGAAATTACTACATTGAGAAATAACTGTATCAGATAGTTCTACAGGTCTTTGAGAAATTAATCCTAAGATAACACCATATTTACGACCTTCTTTAGCAATTCTTTCAAATATATTATAACCAATCAAGAATCTATCTGTATCATTTTGAATATATCTATGAGCTTCTTCAACAATTATATGGAAAGGAATAGATGCTCTATTCTTTAATCCTTTAGCAAACTCAAATACTAATCTTGAATAAATCTTAGTAATTACTTTAGCAAAATCATCATCTACATCATCTAAATTGAAGTTTATGATTTGATATTTTCTACCATTATTTAATATTAATGAACTTAAGAAATCTTCTAATGAAACATAATTCTTAACATCAAAGAATTTAGCATTAGAACCTACTATTAATGCATGTAATCTAACTCTAATAGTTACAGCATCACCATAAGTATTAGTATTTCTTAACCATCCTTCACTAATTAAAGTAAAGTTTAATGCTTTTTCTAAAGTATCAAGTGTATAATAAACGCCAGGTTTAGGCTCATAATCATCAAATTTATCATTTATAAATGAAGTAACATATTCAGTAAGTAAAACACTCTCACTAAATTGTCCTTTATTATCAATTAAGAAACATTCTCTAAATTTTCTTGTATAACCAATTCCTTGCACAGGAGCCTCTAAATTAAATTGAGGTGTTGAACAACTAGCTAAAATAGAAAAGATTTCATTTCTCTTATTAGGACTAGTTTCGTTTGTATATAGAATTGTCATAATAGCTTTTGCTATTAAATGGTTCTTAAATTTATTAGCATCCATATCTTTTTGACTAAAGATAAGAGCTAGTTTTAACATTCTTTCAATTATAGGTAATTGTGAATGTGTAGTACATTGTAATAATAATGCTAAATCTTGAGCATTCAATAAGTATATAGGAAGTCTTAGTTTTTCACCTATATTTTCAGTTTCATTTGTAGTAATGAATCTATAATGATAATTAGGATTAATAGAACTTAAATTACTAAATGCATTATAGTATTCACCTGAAGAGTCAAATAATAAGATATTTGCTTTATAAGGATATAATCTTTGATCATGAAACATATTTTGGAATAGTCTAGTTACACCACAAGATTTACCAGATCCAGTATTACCAAATATAGCAAAATGGTTACTAAAGAAATTATTAACATCTAAGAATACAGGAAAACCATCATAAAAAGGACTATTTCCTAATTTCATAAATCCATCAGCATCATTTCCACATACCATTGGAATTTCATTTTCTTCAATAACTCTAACAGTTGAATCAATACTAGGCTTTCTAATAGTACCAGAAACTACTTTATTATCGACAATTTCTCCTAAAAATCTAGCTTTAACTAAATCTCCATCTAAATCATCAACTTCTCCTAATATTCTTTTCTTATCATCTTCAAAAATTAGATGTAAGTTCATTAAGTTCATAGTAATATTAGCTGCATCTTTTAACTTTATAGTACAACCTCTATCATCAATAAAAACAATCCTATCAAACATAGACATTCCCCTTTTTACTATACTCTATAATAAATTATATCTTTAAATAAAAAAATAAACAAGAAAAAATAAAAAAACAAGCCAAAAAATGGCTCTATTTTATTTTTTATTATTTTTATTATTATTTTCATTATTTTTTTTAGCTAATTTATCAATAGCGTCACTACTAGCTTTTCTAATAATTACGGGTATTAGTCCCATTAATAATACTGTAAATATAGTAAATAATAGTAAAGAATAATTAAATTTATCTAGCATATAAATAAAACCAATTGCCAAAACTATTAAAAACAATATATCTATAATAATTATTTTTTTATATCTAGGATCTTTTTTCATAATAGTTTTTCTAATTCCTTTACAATATTTTCATCATTAGTATTATTAATTAAATCTTTAATTCTACTATTCTTTTCATATATATGTAAAATGCCTTCTAACTCTTTTAATTTATCAGTTCCAAATTTTAATTGTTTAAATATAGCATTTCTACTTACATCATATTTTAAAGCTATTTCTCCATAACTTAAATTATCAAAATAATAATCTCTAAAATAATCTCTTTGCTTTTCAGTTAATAATTCTCCATATATATCAAATAAATCATTTAAATAAACTACTTCATCCATAAATAATCTCCTAAACTAACATAAATATAAATATTACAATAAAAGCAATTGAAAAGAATAAATATAAATAAGTAATAAAACTTCTTCTTTTTAGAATCATATTATTTAGAAACATAAAGAAAAATGAAATACCTACCATAAATTCAAATGCTTTAAAATATTTGGCGTTAAAGAAATACATAACTGCTAAAACAAACGTTGCTAGAACCACTAATATTTGTGTTACAAAAAATATATTACCAAAAATTTTCTTCATCTAAATCATATCCTTAAATAATCCGTATATATAATTTTCAATATCAAAACTAACTAAGTCTTCTTCTTTTTCACCAAGACCAATATACTTTACAGGAATACCAACTTCACTCTTTATCGCAAGAACAATACCACCTTTAGCAGTTCCATCCATCTTAGTTAGTACAATCCCAGTAATATTTGTAATCTCTTTAAAAGCTTTTGCTTGAGATATACCATTTTGTCCAGTTGTCGCGTCAATTACTAGTAAAGTTTCTGAACATCCCCCGTCAACTAATTTACTTATAACATTATTCATTTTTTCTAACTCATGCATTAAGTTAACTTTATTTTGAAGTCTTCCAGCAGTATCAACTAATACTACATCACAACCATCTTCTTTTGCTTTAACAATACCATCATATAATACACTAGAAGGATCATCTTTTTCATTTCCTCCATAAAAAGATGTTCCAACTCTCTCACTCCATTCTCTAAGTTGTTCAACAGCACCAGCCCTAAAAGTGTCTCCTGCTACTAACATTACTTTTTTATTGTCTTTCTTTAATTTAGAAGCAATCTTCGCAATAGTAGTAGTTTTACCTACTCCATTAACTCCAACAAATAGAATAACAGAGATATCTTTATCATTAAAATGAATCTTATTAGTTAATATTTCATCATTAACATAAATAATGAACATTTCATCTACAAGAACTTCTTTTAATTCTTCAGGATCAGTTATCTTATCATCATTAACACGCTTCTTTAACTTCTCAATAAGCTCCATAACAGTATTAACACCAACATCAGCCATTATTAATATTTCTTCTAATTCATCAAAGTAATCTTCATTAATTTTACTATATCTGCGAGTTAAATCTTGTAATTTAGAAACAAATCCACCTCTACTTTTACTAAGACCTTTATCATAAATTTTTACTTTTTCTTTCTTTTCTTCAGTTAAAGGCTCTATTTCAACTTCTTCATCTATATCATCTTCTTCAATAGTCTCTTCATCTTCTTCATTTTCTTCATCTTCTATTTCTGAATTATCCAAATCCTCATCATCTATCTCTTCTTCAGATTCAAGTGTTTCGTCTACTACCTTTTCTTCTTTTTCTTCTTCTGTTCCTCCGAACATCTTTTTTAATTTACTAAATATTCCCATAATATCACCCAAAGATATTATATCATGTAAATTTACGAACAGAAAGAGTAAGAAAAAATAATAAATAAGTTACATATGATATACTAAACTAGTATAAATGAACAATAAAAATACGAACCACTCACTGAATAATTGGACATTTTACGTTTTTTTTAGTATAATTATTAAGTTAGTTCTTTCATTAAAAAATTAGAAAGGAGAAATTATGAATATTGAACCTAATGAAACAAAAATAGTTGTTTTAGGTGGTTTAGGAGAAGTCGGAAAAAATATGTATTGTGTAATGCATAACGACGCAATTGTTATTATAGATGCCGGAGTAAGTTTTCCTGAAGATGACTTAAAAGGTGTAGATTACGTTATACCTGATTTCACTTTTTTAAAGGAAAACGAAAATAAAATTCAAGCTTTATTAATTACACATGGACATGAAGACCATATTGGTTCCATTCCATTTTTATTAAGCCAAGTAAATATTCCTGTAATATATGCGCCAAATCACGCAAAACAATTAATTCAAAAGAAATTAGAAGACAGAAATATAAGATATGATAATTTAAAAGTATACGATGAAAAGACTAAAATAAAGTTTAAAGATATAGAAGTAGAATTCTTCATAGTAACTCACTCTATTCCTGATTCTCATGGAATATCAATTACAACACCAGATGGAAGAATTATTACTACAGGAGATTATAAGTTTGATTTAACTCCAATAGGACCAGATGCAGATTTATATAAAATGGCAAATCTAGGTCATGATGGTGTAGATTTATTAATAAGCGATTCTACAAATGCTTTAAATGAAGGATTTTCAAAATCAGAATCAATAGTAGACGAAACGTTAGGAGATATGTTTACTAGATTTAAAAACAATAGAATTATAATCGCAACTTTTGCATCAAATATTTATAGAATTAAACACATATTTGAAACTTGTTACAAACATAATAGAAAGATATGTATCTTCGGAAGAAGTATGGAAAATAATATAAATATTTCAATAGAAGGTGGATACATAGATCATAAAGAAATACTTATAAATGCAGAAGAATTAAAGAATTTAAAACCAAATGAAGTTACAATTTTATGTACAGGAACTCAAGGAGAGCCATTAGCTGCCTTGTCACGTATGAGTGCAGGAACTCATAAACAAGTAAAATTAACTCCAAATGATGTAGTAATATTCTCTTCATCTGCTATTCCTGGAAATGCCTTAAGTATTTCAAAAACTATTAATAAACTTTATTTGCAAGGAGTAAAAGTATACACTTCATCTTCTCTAGCAGACTTACACACTTCAGGTCATGCTAACGAAGAAGAAATTAAATTATTAATGAAATTAATAAAACCAAAATACTTAATGCCATTCCATGGAGAATATAGAATGTTAAAAAAACAAGCAAATATAGGAATAGCTTGTGGAGTAAAAAAAGAAAATACATTTATCATTAAAAATGGTGAATCATTAATATTAAAAGATCATGTCATAACACGTGGACCAATATATTCTGGACAAGATGTATATGTAGATGGTTCTCGTATAGGAGAAATAGGATCTGCTGTAATAAAAGATAGAAAAATAATGGCAAGTGATGGAATCTTAGTAGTTATAATAAACGTTAATATGAAAGAAAAGAAATTATTAATTAAACCTAATATAACTACAAGAGGCTTTATATTAGTAAATGAAAATGAAGAACTAATAAAGAAAATAGAAACAAAAACAGAACAAATAACTAATGAAGCCTTAAAAGATAAAAAAATAAACTTTATTTCATTAAAAGAAATAATTACAGAAAACTTATATCCATACATTAACTATCTAACAGGAAGAAAACCTATAATCTTACCTATAATATTAGATATTAAAAAATAGTTATTAACATATTTTGTTAATAACTTTTTTGTTATATAATAGAACTATAATAAAAAGGAGTTTGTATGAAAAAGCCCTCAATCAAAGAAGAAAAAAAACTAATAAGGCAAGAACGACTAGCAAGAGAAAACAAAAAGAATTTCTTATTAATAGTATTATTCACACTAATTATAATCTTTATTATTTTTCTATGTGTTAGTCCAGTAATTTCTTTATCATATACAAATGAATCAAATACTAAGTATAAGTATTATATTCAAGGAAACATATTAGTAGGATATATACCAAATTATTGCAAACAAACAGATGATAGAGATATTAAATGTAAAGATGAAAATTTAGTTAAAACAACAATACTTACTAAAGAAGAAAAAGAAATATTAAAAAATATAAATATTGAAATAAAAAATAACAATAATATATATTTAGAAGCAGAGACTTGCAAAGCACTAGCATATGTATTAAAAAAAGATCAAGTTATATCAGAAAACGGAAATGTAGATTGGGACTTATATTACTTATATGATACAAACAAAGATAACAAAACAACTTATCTTGAATATGGAGATGAATATTTAAGATCAATATATAATGGAATTTAATTCCATTCTTTTTTTACAAAAAAAAGAAGCTATTATTTAGCTTCTTCTTGAACTCTTGTTTCTCGAACTACTGTAATTTTAATAGTACCTGGATATTTCATATTCTCTTCAATCTTTTCTTTAACTTCACGAGCAATTTTATGAACTTCCATATCATCAACCTCTTCAGGTTTAACAATTACTCTTAATTCTCTACCAGCTTGAAGAGCATATGCTTTATCAACACCATCAATATTATTTCCTACTTCTTCTAATTGTTCTAATCTCTTAATATAATTTTCTAATGAATCATTTCTTGCCCCAGGACGTGAAGCAGAAAGAGCATCAGCGATAGCAACAATAGTAGAAATAACAGAAGTAACAGCAATGTCTCCATGATGTGATGCGATAGCATTAATTACTATATCATTTTCATGATGTTTCTTAGCTATTTCAACACCTATATCAACATGACTTCCTTCAATTTCATGATCAATTGCTTTACCAATATCATGTAATAATCCTGCTCTCTTAGCAAGAACAACATCTTCACCTAATTCACCAGCAATTAATCCTGATAATCTACCTACTTCGATAGAATGATCTAATACATTTTGACCATAACTAGTTCTAAAATGTAATTTACCTACTAATTCTAATAATTCAGAATCAAATTTAGTTAGACCTAATTCAAATATAGCATCTTGACCATATTGAATAATTTCGTTTTTCATATCTTTACATACTTTATCATATACTTCTTCAATTCTAGTTGGATGAATTCTACCATCCTTAATTAAAGTATCTAAAGTAACTCTAGCAATTTCACGTCTAAGTGGATCAAAACTAGATAAAACTACTGCTTCAGGAGTATCATCTATTATTAAATCAACACCAGTAACAGCTTCTATAGTTCTAATATTACGACCTTCTCTACCAATTAATCTACCCTTCATTTCTTCATTAGGTAAATCAACTACAGTAACAGTTTGATCATTTGCTATATCAGCAGCATATCTTTGCATAGAAGTAACAATTAACTCTCTAGCATTTTTATCTGCCTCTAATTTAGCTTCATCTTCTCTTTCATGCATGTACTCAGCAATCTCTTTATTCATTGCTTCCCTTACTTGCTTCATAACTTGTTCTCTAGCTTTTTCTCTATTAAAACCAGAAATTTTTTCAAGTAAATCTAGTTGCTCATTCTTTATTTCTTCCACCTTACTCTTTTCATCTTGAATTTCAGCTAAACGAGCATTAAGTTTTTCTTCTCTTTCATCTAATGTAGATTCTCTTTTTTGAATTAATTCATCTCTCTTATCTATATTAGATTCTCTTTGCATAAGTCTGTCTTCAGCAGCCTTTGCTTCAGCTTTTTTTTCACGAATTTCTTTATCTAATTCCATTTTTGCCTTATGTTGATCTTCTTTTAGTTGAATTGCGGCATCTCTCTTAGATTTTTCAATTTCTTTATTTGCTTTATTAATTAAATCTTCGGCTTTTTTTTCAGCTTTATTAACTTTTAAGTTGTTTATAACTACTGCAATAACATAACCGATTATTAATCCAAAACAACCAAGTAAGATGGAGATTAATATATTATTCATAAACTCCTCCATCTAGATTAAAATAATTAATCTAATTATATTTTAAAAAGAATTAAAGACATTGTCAAGAAAAGTAAAAGAAACAGATTATGCTGTTTCTTTCTTCTTACCTTCATCTAAATTAATATCATAATAATCTCTAACTTTAGATTCTAATTCTTGAGTTAATTCAGGATTATCCTTTAATAATAATTTAACATTTTCTTTTCCTTGTCCAAGTTTTTCACCCTGATAAGAGTACCAAGCACCAGTTTTATCAAGAATTCCAGCTTCAGCTGCTAAATCGATAACTTCACCTTCACGAGAAACCCCTTCACCATACATAATATCAGCTTCACATGATCTAAAAGGAGGAGCAACTTTATTTTTAACAACTTTAATAGTAGTTCTATTACCAACTACACCTTCACCTAATTTTAATTGTTCTTTCTTTCTAATTTCTAATCTAATTGTAGAATAGAATTTTAATGCTCTACCACCAGTAGTAGTTTCAGGATTACCAAACATTACACCAACTTTTTCTCTTAATTGGTTAATAAATATAACAGTAGTATTAGTTTTACTAATAGTACCATTTAATTTTCTTAATGCTTGAGACATTAATCTAGCTTGTAATCCAACATGAGAATCTCCCATCTCACCATCAATTTCAGCTTGAGGAACTAATGCTGCTACAGAATCTATTACGATTATACTAATAGCATTACTTTTAACTAAAGCATCACATATCTCTAAAGCTTGCTCACCTGTATCAGGCTGTGATAATAACAACTCATCAATATTAACACCTAATTTTTTAGCATAAACAGGATCAAGAGCATGTTCTGCATCAATAAAAGCAGCTCTTCCACCTAATTTTTGATGTTCAGCAATTGCTTGTAAAGCAAAAGTAGTTTTACCAGAAGATTCAGGACCATATATTTCAATAATTCTTCCCTTAGGATATCCCCCTACTCCTAAAGCAATATCTAGAGCTAAACATCCACTACTAATAGCATCTACATTTAAATGAGAATTCTCTCCCAATTTCATAATAGAGCCTTTTCCAAATTGTTTTTCTATATCACTTAAAACTTGATCTAAAGTTTTATCTTCACTTTTTGTACTCTTCATAAAGACCTCCCATAACTTATAAATCAATTGTAATACATTATATTTTAAAAAGCAAGTCTTTTTCGAACATTTGTTTTTAATTATTTTTTGCTTTACAAAATAAAAAAATAAATAAGTTCTTCCATCAAAAAGAACTTATTTAATTAAAAGTATTTTCGAATTTTATTTATTTACTTAAGAAATATTTTCTGTTCATTACAAAATATTGAACTCCAGATACAATACTTAATATACAAGCTATATATAATAGTAATGCAGCTACATCAAAACTCATAAATAATGCAAATGGTAAATTATAGAAATATGCAAAAACTATACCAAACATTAATGTAGCAGTTTTATATTTACCACTCTTTATAGCAGCAACTACATCTCCTTGAGAAGCAGCTTGCATCTTTATAGCATCAACAAATGTATCTCTTAACACTATAATTACAGGTACTATAACAGGAATATTTCCATAAAAAGCTAATATTATTAATGATGAATTAACTAATATCTTATCAGCAATAGCATCTAACATTTTACCAAGATTAGTAACTTGATTATTTTTACGAGCTAAATATCCATCTAAGAAATCAGTTAAACTAGCAATAATAAATATAACTCCAGAAATAATAAATTTTAAACTAACTGCTGTTTGTACCCCAGATATTGAATAGTTAGTAAATTCAAATCCAATACTATGCCAAGGAAAAACTAACAATAATATTACTATAACAGTCAATATAATTCTAAATACTGTTAACTTAGTAGGTGTATTCATCTAATAACCTCCTTCATTATAAATAATTCATCTACTCTATTAGGCGTTGTATCTATACTAATAAAAACTATAAATACAATTAGTAAAAGTAAAAGAACAATTGATATAAAAATAACAATTGGTAATGGTTTGATTTTTTCTCCAGGAGTTAATGTATAAGGAGAACTAATTTTCTTTTTCTCCTCAGTTTTATTTTTTTCTTTTTCTCTAGCCATTCTAATATCATCTAAACTGATCTTAGAAGTTTTTTCAAATAAAAAATCATTAAACTTATCATTAACTATATCAGTTTCTACTCCAAGATATTTTGCATATTTCTTGATGTTATCTCTCAATTCATAAATATCTTTAAAAGCTCTAACATTACCAGATTCTATATTTTCAAGAAGAGCAGTAGAAAGATTTAAATCTTCACTAACTTCAGTTAAACTAACACCATTTTTAATTCGTGCGCTCTTTAAGTATTCACCTAATTCCTTCATACTCCTCCTTTTTATTATTAAATGTATATAAGCCTTGTTCTGTACCTATTTCTAGGTGACAAACATCTATCTAGCATATTGCTCTTTGATTTTATTCATTTCTAAAATTCAAAACTCCCCTACCAAATTTTGGGTTTCTCGTTCGCAGGGTTTACCACGTTTCACTCTTCCATTTCTAGAAGCATCGTCACTGCGGCACTTCAGTACTCCTCATATCAAAGACTTAGATTCATACTGCCGTCAGTAAAAAACTGCTATAGGTTATTTATTCCCTATATACGATCACTACTATCATCTCAGATAGTACGAGCAAGGACTTTCCTCAAGGAACTCAAAGATTCCCAGCGTTTGTCAATACACTTAATTATTGTTCTCTTCTTCTTTTTTCATGCTATAAACAATTTTTTCTAATTGAGATAATCTTCTAATTATATCAACATTACTAAAATCATTAGATTCATTACTCTTTTGAGCCTCAACATCTAACTTAGTATTTCTAAGTTCTTGTTTAAGATTCATATTCTCAGTAAGCAAATCAGCTTTTTCTTTCTCTAAATCATTAATAATATTAAGAAATTGTTCATAATCTCCAATAACAACATCTAAAAATTGATCAACTTCTTTTAATCTATATCCACGAGTATCAATTTTGAACTCTTTTTCAAAAATCTCTTGTGGAGTTAAAGTTATCTTATTTTGATACATATTATCACCAATCCCTTATAAATATATATTATCACATTAAAGGTATTATTTGTCAATTTAGTATACCAAATAATTATTAATAAAATTATAGAAAAAATCTTCTTTATATAGTATAATTAACAATAGGTGATTAGATGAATTACCCTGGTGGAATAAAACATAAAGTAAAAAATGATAAATCAACTAAAATAAATACTAATTATGGAAATAGAGGTATGACATTAGAAAATGAACTTAATTCTTCTAATGATTATTATAGATTAATAGATAAAGCTATTATCTATAAGAAACCCACTCCTATTAAAATAACTAATGTTGATTACCCATCTAGAGATAAAGCTGTAATAAAAGAAGCTTATTTCACTGTACCATCAACTACTGATTACAATGGTATTTATAAAGGAAAGTATATAGACTTTGAAGCAAAAGAAACAAAATCAAACACTAATTTTACTTTAAGAAATATCCATCCACATCAAATTGAACATCTAAAAAGTATTGAAAAGCACGGAGGGATAGCTTTTATAATAGTAAGATTTACTATTCTAAATGAAACTTATCTAATGCCTATCAACAAATTAGAAATGTTTTTAGATAATAACAATAGAAAATCTATTCCAATAGATTATTTTAGAGAAAATTGTTACTTAATAAAAGATAATTTAAAACCTACGGTTGATTATCTTAAAATAATAGATAAATTAATGGAGGAGAAAAATGGCTAAAATAAAAAAGAGAAAAAATATAAAGAAAACAACAACAAAAACAACAGCTAGCATTTCAAGAACGACACCTAAAAGAAGTACAAAAAGAACCTTAAAGAAAAATGCAGTAATGTTGCCTTTTATACTAGTTGCTTTAGCACTAACAATATTAACATTAATTATATTAGGTCTAGACTTTGCTATATTAATGGCTGCAATACTAGGAATAGTATTATGTTTTATTGCAATGTTAAATAACATAAAAAATAATAAAAGAAGACGTAGAGTAATGAACACAGTATTAATATTATTACTAACATTTGCCATAATTGGAGTTGTAGGCTTTTGCGCATTTATAATTTATATAAAATCTGTAGCCGATCCTAAATTTAAAACTAGTAAATTAAACACATCAGAAATATCAATTTTATATGATAAAGATGATAGACCTTTTGCAGAATTAGGTTCAGAGCAACGTGAAAAAGTTACTTATGACGAATTACCACAAGTACTAGTTGATGCCATAATCGCAACAGAAGATTCAAGATATTATTCACATAACGGATTCGATACACCAAGATTTATTAGAGCAGCCCTAGGACAAATAATTGGTAAATCAGATGCAGGTGGAGCTTCTACTCTATCAATGCAAGTTGTTAAGAACTCCTTCACAGATGCAAAAGCTACATCAGGTATTGGAGGAGTCATAAGAAAATTTGAAGATATTTATTTAGCTGTTTATAAATTAGAAAAAAAATATACTAAAGAAGAAATAATAGAATATTATGTAAATAACCACTTCTTAGGTGGAAATATATATGGTGTTGAAGAAGCATCTCAAGCATATTTTGGTAAGAGTGTCTCTGATTTGAATTTATCAGAAGCTGCTACAATAGCAGGAATGTTCAAATCACCAAATTACTATAGACCAACAGTTAACCCAAAAAATGCAACAGCACGTAGAAGTACAGTATTATATTTAATGGAAAAGCATGGATATATTACTTCAGAAGAAGCAGATCTTGCAGACGCAATTCCAATGGAACAATTAACTAATGCTACTGCTACACAAGAAAGCCCATATCAAGGATATATAGATATGGTTGTAGAAGAAATAAAAGATACATATGGAGTAAATCCTTATACTACATCTTTAAAAGTTTATACAACATTAGATAGAAGTAAACAAGATGCAGTAGATAGAGTTATGAATGGACAATCATCATTCCAATTTGCAGATGATCAAATAGATACTGGAGTTGCTGTATTAGATGTTAAAACCGGAGCTATACAAGCAGTTGCTGCTGGACGTCATAGACAAGAAGGAGCAAGTATGTGGAATAATGCAACAGATATTCGTAGACAACCAGGTTCATCAGCAAAACCACTATTTGATTACGGTCCAGGTATCGAATATAATAACTGGTCAACAGCAACATCATTCGTAGATGCACCATATACATATTCAAATGGACAAAGAATTAACAACTGGGATAATTCATATATGGGAACTATGACTTTAAGACAAGCATTATCAAAGTCTCGTAACATCCCAGCATTAAAAGCATTCCAACAAGTAGATAAAAAGAAAATAATAGAATTTGTTACTAATTTAGGAATTGAACCAGAAATAGAAAATGGTACAATTCATGAAGCTCACTCAATTGGAGCATTTACTGGAGTTTCACCATTACAAATGGCAGGAGCTTATGCAGCATTCGCAAATGGTGGATACTACAACACTCCATACTCAGTAAGAAAGATAGAATATCGTCTATCAGGAGAAACTGAAGAACATAAATCAGATGAAAAGAAAGTTATGTCTGATGCAACAGCATTCATGATTACAAGCGTATTACAAGATGTTAAATTAAACGGTGCTGGCGGTACACCTTACAATGTAGCTGTAAAAACAGGTACTACAAACTATGATGATGCAACTAAAGCAAGATATGGACTAGCAGCAGATGCTATTCGTGATTCATGGGCTGTAGGATACTCAACAAAAACAGTTGTAGCTATGTGGGTTGGATACCAACATATAGATTCAAATTACTATGCACATAACCTTCCTGGATCTATCGCAAAAGACTATGAATATAGAGCATTCATTAACGAAGGAGCTATGGAATCAGATAGAGAATCTTTTGTGGCACCAGCAAGCGTTGTAAAAATTGGTGGAGAATACTACAAAAAAGGTTATGAACCAAAACAAGAAGTTAAACAAGTATTAGGTGCTCCAGGTAATATAAGTGCATCATACTCAGGTGGAACACTAACATTATCATGGAACGCAGTTGCTAGATTAGAAAACGATGGTGATTACGGAGAATTTGGATATAAAATATATCGTAATGGAACTTATGTAGGATGGACTACAAACACATCATATACATTCAATACATCAAGTCCAGATGGAACTTACAAAGTACAAGCTTCATATAAAGGATACAGTGGTGTAACAGCAAACTCAGCAACTTATGTATACACTACTCCTCAAACAGAAGAAGTAATTGAAAATCCTGATAAACCTGATGAGCCAGATACTCCAGGAGGAGGAGAAGATGGCGGAGATATCATATCTCCAGGAGGAAGTCCACAAGTCAATCCATAAAAAAAGAAGAATTAATTCTTCTTTTTTTCTTTGCAAATATCTTTTAATTTACAATCACTACATAACGGAGATATAGCTTTACATTTATATCTTCCAAATAAAACCATTTGTAAATGTCTCTTAGCCCATAATGATTTATCAAATTTCTTTTGAAGTTTTTTTTCTATTGTTAAAACATCATCATTATTTTTAGCTAGTCCTAACCTCTTAGAAACTCTACTAACATGAGTATCAACAGCAATATAAGGTTCATCATAATATTCTGACAAAAATACATTTGCTGTTTTTCTACCTATTCCATTAATTTTTACTAATAAATCATGATTTCTAGGAACCACACCATTATATTTAGAAATCAATGTACTAGCAATATCTTTAATATATTGACTTTTCTTTCTAAAAGAACCAACACTTCTAATAATAGTTTCTAAATCTTCTATTTTAGCCTCATTTAAAGCCTCTAGAGACTTATATTTATCAAATAGTATAGATGTAACTTGATTAACTCTTTTATCAGTAGATTGAGCACTTAACATAATAGAAATTAACAATTCATAATCATTACTATAATTAAGTTCACATTTAGGTTCAAAAAACAATTCATCTAAATAAGAATTAATTAAATCAATCTTCTCCATCTTCAAACCAATTCCAATCTAAATCTAATCCCTCTAAATCAACTTTTTCTTTATTCTTACTATCATTAAATTTCTTCTTATTTTTAATAACATCATCTTTATTTTTAATACCCAATTTACCCCATTCATATAGGATCTTATCAATATATCTTAAATTAGATACTCCATTAAAAGTAGCTTCTCTTAAAGCCTCTACTATTAATTCTTCACTTATATTATTAGATAACCAACTCTTAATAATTTCATATTCCATAGGAGATAAAGTTCTACCAAACTCTTTCTCAATAGTAGAATAAATATCACTATCAGTAACATCTTTACTATTAACTTTATCCATAACTAATAAACTAATCTTAGAATAAAAACCATCTAAAGAAATTATTTCTTCAATAATTCCTTTATCATTCTTTTTAGTTTCTACATTAATCAATTTCTTATCAGTTAAATTACTAATATAAGTAAGAACTTCATTATTTTTAATATTTAATTCATCACATATCTTATTAGGATCAAAAATAACATTATTTCCTTGATTATATAAATACATAATAAATACAAACTCATCCATAGTAAGAGCAAAATCTTTATAATATTTTAACAAATATATAGGAATAACTATATTACCAGTTTTTAATAAATCTAATAATTTACTACTCTTCATTTGCTCCTCCATACTTATTTTTAATATGCTTAATCAATTCTTCTCTATTATTTTTAATTCTTCTATATAATACTAAATTCTCTAAATCATTAAAAATATCATTAATATAAGGACCAGCCTTCTTATTAACAACTTCCATAATAGTCTTAGAATCTATATCTAATTCTTTTCTATTTTTAATAATTAAATTATTATAACTTTCAGTTATCTTAGTAATATCAATACCCTTCATTTCTCCAGCAACACTATTAACATATAAACCATATTTATATAATGTTCCAGGATCTAAATTATTCTTATCTAATACAATATTAATATTTTTAATTAATTCTTTCTCACTCTTAGTAAAAGGATATTTACTACTAACATTTAATACTGACCAAATACCAATCAAAGAATTAGTTTCTTTTACTTTATTTAGATTATCTATTTCTAATTCTTTATCTAAACCATATTTTAATAATAAATCAATACCTCTACTTACATTCTTAGAAGTAAAAATCTTATCTAATTCTTCTTTTTTTCTATAATAAGATATATTTTTAAGTAATCCCTTACATTCTTTGATTCCTTTAATAGTATTCTTATCTATATCAAAATTAAGTATTGTAGCAAATCTAATAGCTCTTAGAATTCTTAAAGCATCTTCACTAAATCTAGTTACAGGATCCCCAATACATCTTATTATCTTATTATCTAAATCTTCTTTTGCAGATAATAAATCTACTACTTCCCCATTATTATCAATGCATAAACTATTAACAGTAAAATCTCTTCTAATTAAATCATCGTATAAACTATCAATATATTCTACTCTATCAGGTCTACGATTATTAACATAACCAATATCTTTTCTAAAAGTAGTTATTTCAAATCTAATACTATGATATATAACAGTTAAAGATCCATAATCAGTTTTAGGTTCTACTCCATCTTTAAAAATATCCATTAACTCCATAGGAGTAGCATTAGTAGTAACATCTATATCGTTAGATTCTAGTCCTAATAGATAATCTCTAACAAATCCCCCTACTACATAGGCTTTAAACCCATTATCAGTAATTTTATTAATTAATTTTAGTGCTTCATCAAACACACAATATCACCTGCCATTTATATCAAGAAAACTCTATTTTTATTCTAACAAATCATATAAGATATGTCGAGTACAAGAAAAAGAAGGCCAAAGCCTTCTAAATATTTATAATTAGTTAACTGAGTCTTTTAAAGCGCTTCCAGCTTTGAAAGTAACAGCATTTCTTGCAGGAATCTTAACAGTATCACCAGTTCTAGGGTTTCTTCCTTCTCTAGCAGCTCTCTTAGCTACACCGAAAGTACCAAATCCAACGATAGGAACTCTGTCTCCACCTTTAAGTGCTTTAGTAATTGCTGCGAAAGTAGCATCTACTGCTTTAGCAGCATCAGTTTTAGTTAATCCTGCAGCTTCAGCAACAGCTTCAACTAATTCAACTTTTTTCATAAATATTTACCTCCCTATAAATATTAAGCACAATTCTCGTATGCTTACAAATTAAATTTACCATGAATTTACTGATAAATCAACATATTTGTATATAAATTGTCATATTATTTCTCTAATTTATCAGAAATATCTGTCAACAAATATATAATGTGTCCAAGCCCGAAAAATGAGATTCCCATAGTAAATCCACTAAACCAAACTAAAAACATAACTGACATGTTAAATTCTCTATTAATACAATTAACATTATAGAAATTACCAGACACATCACAAGTACTAAATATATTACCTAAAATGATACCTAATACAAAAGACATAATCCAAATAGCAAAACCAAACTTTTGATATGTATTTAACTCATATTTAGTTAATTGTTTAGTAATAGTATTAATTTTAGGTAGTTCTATCTTCTCTTTACTTATCTCATCAAACATATTCATTATTTATCACCTTTTTTCTTACTATTACTTGATTTAGAATCATCTTCTTCTAATCCAGTATTCATTCTCTTAATAAAATCATCTTTACTCTTCTTTAAATTACTTTTAAGCTCTTCTTTATCAATATTTTTAACTTTTTTAACAGTCTTCTTAGAAGCATCTACAATTTTATCTCCAGCTTTATCTAAACTTTCTCCAACATCCTTAAGAGTTCCTTGAATTTTTTCCTTATTTAGATTTTCTCCAATAGCATCTCTAAATTTATCAAAATTACCTAAATTATCATTATCTTTGTCATGTTCATCTAAATATTTATCATATAACATAATATATCTAGAGAATAATATATAAAACACAGTTACAAATAAAGTTAATACTACTCCAGAAAATTCATCAGTCATAATTAAATTCAAAGCAAGATAAATAACTGAAATAATAGTTATTATATAGAAATGACTTTCTTCATTTATTTCATTAAATGGGCTATTATTAAGCTTGAATTCTTTCCAAAATCTAGTATCTCTAAAGAAAGTATGAAATGATTGAATAAAGATAAATAAATAGATTAACAATTTTAAGAAAGGAATCAAATCAAAAGCTTTAAATATAGAAAGAAAAGACGTAATAAATATAATAAAATATAATAATATTATAAATACATTCAAATAATTAAAATATTTCTTTCCAACTTTAAACTTTAATAATATAAAATATACCAATACTAAGACATATAATATATTTACATTAATAACATTCTTGAATAATTCCCAAGCAGTTAAATCACTACTACCACCAAGAGATTGACTCGCAATAAGAATTAAAAATAGTACTACTATAATTAAATTAGTAACAAAATTGGCATTATCATACCAAGCAACTTCTCTTTTCTTATCTTCTAAATTCATATTATCACCTTCACCTAAATTATAACATAAGTAAATATCAAATAGTAAAATATAATTCAAATTATTTAAGTTTACATATTAATATGATATAATAAGCTTGAGTTGGAGGGGATAATATGAACTTACCCACAGTTGCCATCTTAGGTAGACCTAATGTTGGTAAAAGTACTCTATTTAACAAAATAGTAGGAAAAAAAGTTTCAATAATAGAAGACATCCCCGGAGTAACAAGAGATAGAATATATGAAAAAGCAAAATATAAAAACAAACCATTCTATCTGATAGATACCGGAGGAATAGATGCAGCTAAACTTGATTTTAATGATGAAATTAAATTACAAGCTACACTAGCAATAGAAGAAGCAGATGTAATAATTTTCTTAGTAGATGGTAAAGAAGGATTAACATCAAATGACTTATTAGTAAGAGATATATTAAGAAAATATGAAAAAAAAGTAATAGTTGCTATAAATAAAGTTGATGTTAAAGAAACTCAAAATAATATATATGATTTCTATGAATTAGGCTTTGATGATTATATTCCAATTAGTTCAATTCATAACAATGGATTTATAGAATTAATGGATAAAGTAACAGAAGATTTTAAAGATAAAGAAGAAAAACCTGATGACAGAACAAAAATATCAGTAATTGGAAGACCTAATGTAGGAAAATCATCATTAGTAAATGCTTTATTAAATGAAAATAGAATGGTTGTTTCAAATGTAGCTGGAACAACAAGAGATTCAGTAGATACACCATTTAGATATATGAATAAAGAATATGTTCTAATAGATACAGCTGGAATGAGAAAAAAAGGAAAAATCTATGAAAATGTAGAAAAATATTCTTTATTTAGATCAATGAAAGCTATAGAAAGATCCGATATATGCCTTCTAGTAATAAATGCTGAAGAAGGAATAAAAGAACATGATAAACATATAGCAGGATATGCGATAGAAGCAGGAAAAGGATTAATAATAGTAGTAAACAAGTGGGATACTGTACAAGATGAAAAAATATCAGAATACAAAGAATTAATTAGAAATGAATTTCAATTCGCAACATATGCCCCTGTAGTTTTCTTATCAGCTCTAACAAAGAAAAGAATATCTACATTAATGCCAGAAGTTGAAAAAGTTGAAGAGTCAATTACAAAAGAAATCCCTACTAATTTACTAAATGATGTAATTGGAAATGCACAAATGCTTAATCAAGCACCTTCATACAAAGGAAGAAGATTAAGAATCTACTTTGTTAATCAAACAGATATTAAACCACCAAAATTTACATTAAGGGTAAATGATAAGAGTTTAGTACACTTTTCATATGAGAGATATATTGAAAATACTTTAAGAAATAATTTTAATTTGGAAGGAACTCCCATTATAATACAATGGAAGAATAGAGGTAAAGAAGAATGATATTAGATACTAAAAAGAACAATTTCAACAATGAAAAGAACAATTTTGAAACAAAGATGGATTCAATAAAAAACAATGCACAAATAGTAGATGAAGCAAATCTAAACCCATTTGTAGACGATGTAAATTCAACTAGCTATGCAGATCCAACTAATACAAGAGCTATGAATGAAAAAAGACTAGCTATGCTAAACGATAGACTAGAACAAGGACAAATTTCATTCAACGAATTCAATGAACAAGCAAGAAAAATAAACAATAATGATAATTAAAAAAATCCACAAAACTTGTGGATTTTTATTTTGTAATCTTATTAATAATTTCATTATAACCATTTAATAGTTCATAAGAATTAAATTTTATTATTCCATCTTCTATGTTCCAACCATCTTGATTATTTTTTAAATAAGTAAGAGCTTCTACACTTAAATTTAAATTATTAAGAATCATACTCTTATTATTATTTAAATCATCTATACTATAGAATTTATTAGCAATCTTTTCTTCTTTTACTAATTCTTGATATAAAGAAATACACTTATCACTATCAGTATAATCTTTAATAAAATTATTTAGATATTTTTCATCACTCATAGTAATTAATTCATCTACAGCATTAGTATATTTTTTAATAGAATCTTCTAAATAAGGAAGAGATTCTTTAAACTCTTTTCCATCTTTACTTATATTATCAATAGATAATATATTTTTTAATGATTCATCATTACTAACATTATTAATAACATCTATATCATGACTATAGGTTTTTAAATATATTTTAAGAGCTTCTTCTATCTTACCATACCCTAATAAAGACTTTGTATTTGTATCAAAATTATTCTCAGTCAATTCAAGATTTGCAATTCTATGAACTTCTTTTTTACAAGTAACTTCACTATATTTATCAACTGACAAAATACAACCAATGATAATAAATAGAATTACAACAACTATAATCCATATATCTTTATTTCTCATAAATCACCTAACCATTAATAATAGAATCTATTTTATTAATTACCTCTTTTACCCCTAATTTAGTAACACTAGAGAAAACAACTAAATCATCACCTAAAACTAAATCTAAAGTATCCATTATAGTTTTTAAGTTTTTCTCTTTTTTAGACCCAGTTACTTTATCTGCTTTAGTAGCAATAATAGTAACAGGAACATTAAAATATTTTAAATAATTATACATAAGAAGATCATCTTCAGTAGGTTTATGTCTAAAATCAATTATCATAAATACTCTTTTTAGTTCTTCTCTAGTTTCTAGATATTCCTCTATCATCATACCAAATTTTTTTCTATTTTCTTTACTAGTAATAGCATAACCATATCCAGGAACATCAATTAGATAAAAACTATTATTAACTCCATAAAAATTAAGAGTTTGAGTTTTTCCAGGCTTACTAGATGTATGAGCTAAATTCTTTTTAGAAAGAATAGTATTAATAAAACTACTTTTACCAACATTACTTCTACCTACTAACAAAAATTCAGGCTTATTATCTATTGGATATTGACTACGTCTAGTAGCAATTATATCTAAATTGGCATCTTTAATCACCATAAGTATTCACCTCTAATAATTTATTTAAATCATGGACTAAACTAATAGCCTCTTCTAATGTTTTTACTCTTGCTCCACTAGCAAATTGATGTCCACCACCGTTATATTTTTCACACGCTTTATTAACAACAATACCTCTACTTCTAACAGATATTCTATATATTTTGTTTCTAACATCTTCAGTAATTGTCATCCAAATAGGTACACCATCAATATAATTAAAATTATTAATCATATTACCAGCAGCAGCACTATCTACTTGATATTCAGTTTGTATTGCATTATCAAGTAGAATATATCCTACACCATTTTCAGTAATTTTCATATTTAAAGAAATATAACCTTGTAATCTAACTTCATTAATAGAACGATTATAAATCTTAGGATATAAAGATTCTAAATCAAAATTATATTTACTCATATATCTAGAAACAAGTGCAAAAGTATTAGCAGTACAACTATTAAATAAGAATCTATTAGAATCACTAACTAACCCCATATAAAGCAATGATGCAATATTTTGATCACATTCTAAAGGAGTAACTTCTAACATTTCCATCAATATTTCACAAGTACTACTCTTCTTATCATCAATAAATTCATAATTACAATACTCTTGAATAAAAGGATGATGGTCTATCTTAATAGAATATTTAAAATCATCAAGTTTAACTGTATCAACCCTTTTCAAATCAGGAGTATCACAAACTATAAGTAATGCATTATCTAGACTCTCATATTTATCAATATTTCCAATACTTTTAAATTTATGAGATCCACTACCAACAGCAATAACTTTTTTCTCAGGAAAAGTTAATTTAATAGAATCTCTAAGAGCAAGAGAGGAACATAATGCATCAGGATCTACACCAATATGTCTAGCAATAACTATATTATCGAATTCTTTTATCTTCTCATAAATCTCATTAAACATATTAGATACCATTCCTAACTAACTCATAAGAATCTCTTGCTATAACAAGTTCTTCATTAGTAGGAATAACATAAACTAATACAGAAGACTCATCAGTACTTAACTTAACAAATTCACTTCTCTTCTGATTTTCATCTAGATTTATTTTTACCCCTATTGTAGATAATTTTTCACATATTTCTCTTCTTACAGGAACAGAGTTTTCACCTACACCTGCAGTAAATACAATCATATCAACTCCACCAAGTAACAAATAATATGATCCAATATAATCTACTACTCTTCTTACAAATTTATTTTTAGCTAAAATAGCTCTTTCATCTTCTTCATCACATTTTGCTAAAATATCTCTCATATCAGATGAATACTCGCTTAATCCTAATAAACCACTATCTTTATTCAATTCATTAATAATTTCAAGTGCATTCTTTCCATCTTTTTCCATAACATAAGGAATAATAGAAGGATCAACATCTCCACTTCTAGTTCCCATCATAACACCAGCTAAAGGAGTAAATCCCATAGAAGTATCAACACATTTTCCATCTTCTATAGCACAAATACTTGCTCCACTTCCTAAATGACAACTAATAAGTTTAAAATGTTCTTTATTAAGAATCTTTTTAGCTTCATCACATACATATTTATGACTTATACCATGAAAACCATACTTTCTAATACCATACTTTTCATACCAACCATAAGGTACTGGATACATATAACTAACTTTATCCATTGTTTGATGAAAAGCAGTATCAAATACAGCAACCATTGGAGTATTAGGTAATACTTCCATAAAAGCCCTAACTCCACCAACATTAGCTTTCATATGTAAAGGTCCTAAATCAATTAATTCATCCAATTTATTTAAAACATCTTCATCTATAATAATAGATTTATCAAAAACATCTTTACCATGTAAAATTCTATGTCCTACACATCCTATTTCATCATAAGAATTGATTATTTTAAGAGTAATTAATTTATCAAGAAGTATTTTAGCAGCTTCAACATGACTATCTGTAATTAATTCTTCTTTGATTTCTTCTCCATTATATTTAATTGTATAATTTGAACCATCTATTCCAATTCTTTCAAAAAGTCCACTAGTTACTATAGATTCATCATCCATATTAAATAAGCTAAACTTTAATGAACTGCTTCCAGAATTAATAGCCAAAATTTTCATAGAGTCTCCCTCCAAACTATAACTATTATACTATAAAAAAATAAAAAGGACTAGTTTCTAGTCCTTATTTATTATTTAAAATAATCAAATCCTTTTGAGTTATTAGTTACACCAAATTGATTTGCATAAGTAGCAGCAGATACGCCATTAAATACATTACTAACACTATTCATTGTAGTATAGTCAACTGTATAACTAGGATTAATTACAAATCCTTCAGACATATAAGTTCCATCTAAATCAGTGAAATAATAAATTCCTTTATCATTACCTTGAGCTACTTCATAAGTAATAAATTCTTTACCACCATAAGATTCATTCTTTGGATTAGAAACACTATCAAATCCACTTTGAGCTAATAATGGTCTTACTTGATTTTCATCTAATAAAGCATCTCTAACTTGGAACCAACTAACATTTTCAACTAATAATGCAGTTGCAAAAGATTTTTGATCAGTTACAAGTAATGATCCACTATCAATTTGATAACTATATCCAGCTACTTTTTTAAATTTATATCCTGAATAATCAATTGTATCTTCTACAGCAACTGTACTTCCACCACCTGGAGTAGTAGTAGTTTGAACATCTCTTCCACCTACACCACTATTTCCACTATTATTTTTATCTAGCAAGAAGAAAATAACAACTCCAGCTAAAGCAACAATAATAACTATCAAAACTGGAACTAACCATTTATTACCACCCTTATTAGCTTGAGGAACTCCTCCATTATTAACAGGTGCATTATTAACAGGTGCATTGTTAACAGGTGCATTGTTAACAGGTTGATTTACCATATTTTGAACTGGTTCAGGATTATTCATAACATTATTAACAGGTTGAACATTATTATTAACCTGATTTTCTACAGGACTTTCTCCAGTAGCAGGAACTTGACTAGCTCCACACTTATGACATACCATTTCTCCTTCATTTAATCTTTCACCACAATTTACACAAAACATATTTTTACCTCCTATCTCATATATATAAGTTTTGAATAATATGTATTATTTGAAGTATCGTAAATAACGAATACACAATAGTAATTTGAACTACTATTAAAATCATCAAGCTTATATTCAACATCTTCTACTTTTATTTCATAACCTTCGTAAACTCCTGTTTTTTCCCAGTCACCCAAGAATTCACCATTATCATCAAAAATATGATAATCAGAACTAGCAAAGGCCATATATTGATAATCTTTTGGATTCAATAGAACAGTATTTGGAAGTCTATTTTTATCCTCATCAAAATCTTTTCTATAAACGGCTTCGATATCAATTTTATTATTCTTTTTATTTAATGCAAAATATATTTCTGAAGTATCCATTTCAAACTTATTATCTCTAAAATCTTCTAAAACAACTGAAGTGCTATATTTAATATATTCATCTGTCTCATCTGATTCAACTAAAGCAATTGAATACCCCTTAAAATCAGGATCACTCTTATCAAGTACTTGTAATTGTCTTCCTGTGATAGAAGCCTTTAAAGTATTTCCATCTAATTTACTAACATTACCTATATAAACTACTTGTTGTGAATTAGGATCACTAGGAGCATCTCCAAAAACAATAAACTTAGCTTTAGCAAATGTCTTTACTTGCTCATCAGTTAATTCAACTTCAAAATCAGCTTTATTGTCTTTTATATCAGATACTTTAGTTTCATTAGCAGTAAAATCATATGTCTTAACTCCACTAGAACTAAGTTGTTTAAGGTTAAACTTCTTTATTAAATTATAATAATCACCTAAATCATCAAAGTCTTTATATAAATTTAAAAATTCACTTTGAAAACCACTTGCTCCATTATAAGGAAAATAAATACTTAATCCATTACTTCTATCATCAGTTGACCAACTATAAATAACAGCATCATATATAGAATTAACTAATTTATCTGCCTTTGAGCTAGATATATCTTTAATACCTGTAATAAATGTTTGAAGATCAACCATGTCATATGAAGGAGCTTCACTACCATATTGTAATAGATTAGCTCTAACTTTAGCTATAGTATTAAAATCAGTATCAACATTTATCTCATTTGAAAATGCATTTAAATTCTTATTAACTTTATCAATCTTATCTAAATCTATTAATGAATATGTAGAATAGATATCTCCTGCAAAAGTCAAATTAGTAATAAATGATTTATATCCTTCAATAAAATCTCTACCAATCTCTTGAGGAGTACTACCATATTCAATATTATTAATAAAACTAAACATAGCAGATTGAGGACTACCTAATGTAATTTCCTCAGAAGCAACTAAATAATCAGCATAATCTTTATATACATTAGCCATTTCTAAACTACCGTTTAGACAGGTTCTAAATATAACTAGTTCTAATTTTTTATTCTTAGCAAAACTAGATTTACTTAGAGCACTTTCCATCTCTTGTAAACTTAAATTATCATTAGATAATTCATCATATTCACTACCATCTATAGCTCCTCCATGATCCCACATAACAAGATCATATCTATCACTATGATAGTTAGAATAAACATAATCTAAATAATTTCTAAATACTTCCTCATCACCCATATTCTGGATTGACTGTTCTTTTACTTCTGTAAATCCATTACTTGTTAGTTCAAATATTGAAGTCTCGTTAGCATCAATAAAATTATTCTTCCAAGATTTAGATCCTCCAGCTATTAGGACTACTTTAACGTGTTCATTATCCATTCTATTATAATCAACACTACTCAAATCTACAGTTCCTAATCCACCCTCAGATTCTAGATTTGCTCCAACCATATATATCATTATAGTTCTAGTATGATATTTACCTTTATATGAAGCAAAAGCACTAAAACCAACAACTAAAACAACCACTAATAAAGGAATAACAATTTTTAAAACATTAACCTTTTTATTATTAGTAGAAGTAGTATTATTATTACTACTAGTACTAACATTAGTATTTGCATTAGGTGGACTATATCCTATATTTTGAGAACCGCATTTAGAACAAAATTTAGAATTAACATCTAATTTGTTACCACACTTACTACAAAACATAAACACTCCCTCTATTATCTATAATTAAGTATAACTTAAACGAAAAAAAAAATAAAGAAAAAAAAGTGCCTAATCACTTTTTATTTCTTACATATTTCATAAGTATCTCTAATTATCATTAATTCTTCATTAGTAGGTTCTACATAAATAGGTACTTTTGAATTTTCAGATGAAATAATACCTTCATGGATTTCTTTAAATCCTGCTACTTTACTGTTAACTTCTTCATCTATTTCAAGTCCAATTGGAGCAAGTTTCTTAATAATAGCTTCTCTAGCTTCACTACCATTTTCTCCTACACCAGCAGTAAATACTATAGCATCAACATCCCCATCTAATTCAATATAGTATCTAGCAATAAATGAAGCTACTCTATCATTATACATTTTTAATGCTAATTGAGCCCATTCATCACCATAAGCAGCTTCTTGTTCAACATCTCTACTATCAGAATGTCCACTGATACCTAGTAAACCAGAATTTTTATTTAATTCATTAGTTACTTCACTGATGTTCATACCACTTTCCTTGCAAACATATTCAAGAATAGAAGGATCAATATCACCACTTCTAGTTCCCATCATTAAACCAGCTAACGGAGTAATACCCATAGTAGTATCAAAACATTTACCACCTTTAACAGCTGAAATACTAGCACCTGAACCGATATGGCAAATTATTAAATTAATATCTTTTTTCTTTAATATTTTTTGCATTGTTTCAGTTATATATTTATGACTTGACCCATGAAAACCATATTTTCTTAAAACATATTTTTCATACCATTCACGAGAAACTGACTAACTTTCGTTTTTTTTTTGCTTAGTTTG